>OKRY01002057.1_pt1 | contig 16044 bp, 15 predicted proteins | sample 1601121 | NCBI WGS metagenome assembly OKRY01 (sample SAMEA3541546, study PRJEB24748) | human gut metagenome | biome: human gut; feature: human-associated habitat; material: faeces | place: China | collected 2012
ACCTGCCGAGGAGGCACCTGCCGCACCTGCCGCACCTGCCGTACCCGCTCCGGCTCCCGTGGCGGACGGCAAGCGCATCCGCATCTCCCCGCTCGCGCGCAAGACGGCGCAGAAGCTGGGCGTAGACTATACCGCCATCGCCGGCAGCGGCCCGAGCGGCCGCATCCGTCAGGCGGACATTCTGACGGCGGCCGAGGCGCAGAAGAGTGCGCCTGCCCCGGCTGCTCCCACTCCCGCGGCAGCACCTGCCACACCGAAGGCGGCTCCCGCAGAGCTGGCGGACGGCGACACGGCCGAGAAGCTCTCCGGTATGCGCAAGGTCGTGGCGCAGCGTATGCTGCAGTCCCACACGGAGATTCCGCCCGTTACGCAGAACACCCGCGTCGATGTGACGGAGCTGATGATGTTCCGTAAGATGCTGCAGTCCGAGACGGGCAATAAGTATTCCGTGAATGACCTGATCCTCAAGGCCGTGGCCAAGTGCCTGCGCAGGCACCCGGAGATGCTCGTCAGCTTCGACGGTGACCGGATCATCCAGCGCGCGCACGTCAATCTGGGCATGGCCGTCGCGCTGGACACGGGGCTGATCGTCCCCGTTATCCGCGACGCGGACAAGCTGAGTCTCGACGCGCTCTCCGCCCGCGCCAAGGATCTGGCGGCGCGCGCCAAGGACGGCGGCCTGACGCCCGACGACTACAAGGGGTCGACGTTCACCGTGTCCAATCTGGGTATGTTCGGCATTGAGCTGTTCACGCCCATCGTCAACCAGCCGGACGCCGCCATCCTCGGTGTCACCGCGGTGGAGGACGAGCTGGTCATGGAGCCGGACGGCACCATCGCGAAGCATCAGGTCATGCGCCTTTGCTGCACGTTCGACCACCGCGCGATGGACGGCGCCGTGGAAGCGCGGTTCGGCATGGATCTGCGCGACCTGCTACAGTCGCCCGTAGAGATTCTGCTCTGATGCGAGGTGCGGTATGAAGAATATCATTGTCATCGGCGGCGGGCCCGGCGGGTATGTGGCGGCGATCCGCGCCGCGCAGCTCGGGGCGCAGGTCACCGTGATCGAAAAACAGTATCTCGGCGGCACGTGCCTGAACGTCGGCTGCATCCCCACGAAGTGCCTGCTGCACTCGGCGGAGCTCGTCTCCCAGATTAAGGAGCAGGGCAAGGACATCGGCGTCGAGGTCGAGGGCGTGCACGTCAACTTCCCGCAGGTCATCGCTCACAAGAACGCCGTCTCCAAGCAGCTGACGAGCGGCATCGCGGGGCTCTTGAAGCTCAATAAGGTCAAGAAGATCGACGGCGAGGCGTCCTTCATCGCCCCGAAGAAGCTCTCCGTCAAGAAGGCGGACGGCACGGCCGAGGAGATGACCGCCGACGCGATCATCGTCGCGACCGGCTCCGTCAACACCCAGCCGCCCATCCCCGGCCTGAAGGAGAACCCCAACTGCATCGACTCCACCGGCGCGCTGTCGCTGGAGAAGCTGCCGAAGACGATGGTCGTCATCGGCGGCGGCGTGATCGGGCTCGAGCTCGCGTGCGCCTATGCGGCCTTCGGTACGAAGATCACCGTTGTCGAGGCGATGGATCACATGCTCCCCATGCTCGACGGCGACCTGACAAAGATCGGCGTGGCACATATGAAGAAGATGGGCATGGAGTTCCATCTCGAGTGCCCCGTGCAGAGCGTGGAGCCTTCCCCCATCGGCGCGAAGGTCGTCTGCCGCGATAAGAGCGGCAAGACCGTCAGCTTCGAGGCCGAGAAGGTGCTCGTCGCCATCGGCCGCCGCGCGAACACGGAGAGCCTGCACCTCGACGCCGGGCAGATTAAAAACGACCGCGGCCGCATCATCGTAAACGACAAGATGGAGACGAGCGTCCCCGGCGTCTACGCCATCGGCGACTGCGTCTTCGGCCGCGCGCAGCTGGCGCACACCGCCAGCGCCATGGGCGAGGTCGCGGCGGAGAACATCATGGGCATCCCCGCCGTCTACGACGAGAAAACGAACCCCACCTGCGTCTATATGGAGCCGGAGGCCGCGTCCGTCGGCCTGACGGAGGAGCAATGCCGCGCGCAGGGCATCGACTATAAGGTCGGCAAGTTCCCCATGAGCGCCAACGGCAAGGCGCTGATTCTCAACGGCGGCGAGGGCCTGGTGAAGATTATCGCCGGGAAGGAATACGGCGAGATTCTCGGTATGCACATCATTGGGCCGCGCGCGACCGATCTCATCTGCGAGGGTGCACTCGCCATCGGCGGGGAGATGACGCTCGACGAGCTCATCGCGACGATCCACTCCCACCCCACCGTCACCGAGACGATCCGCGAAGCCGCGCTGCACGCCGAAAAACGCGCGATCCATGTCCCGAACAAGTAAGACGGACATTTAAAAAGCCACTCATCTTACACTCTCTCTTTCTTATGGGCTGCCGGGTGTTCTTCTGTTCTCCTGTGTCCCGGCAGAAAAAAGAACCACCGTACGGTGGTTCTTTTTTTTTGCTCAAAAGATGGATTTTACCGAAGTTCCGCGAGATCACAGACGTTATCAACGTTAGCCTCCTTCTGATCGCCACCCTTCTGAGCCTTTGCATTGTAGATCTCTGCCATCTTTACATAGTCTGATGGTGACACGTTAGGGTTCTTATCCATATATGTCTGAGCGAACTCGATAGCCTTATCCTCATTGCCCATACCCTTGTATGCCTCAGAGATGTACTGATATGGCTTGAAGTCTTCCTTGTTTACCTCCAGAGCCTTGTTGTACTGCTCCAAAGCCTGGTCGAACTGCTTGTTGCCAGCGAGTGCCAGACCATAGTAAGAGTAGATACTGGAGTTCTTCTTGATATCGTTGTTAGTCATGATGCTGTTAGCATACTGGAGAGCCTCAGTAAAGTTCTGAGTATCAACAGATGCACGCAAAGCCAGAATCAAGAAAGCTGTATCCTTAGGATACTTCTGCATACCTTTCTTGCAAAGGTTGAGAGTTTCATCCTTCTTGTTTAATACGTATGTAGTGAAGCAGTACTCGTAGAAGATATACTCTTCCATAGTATTCAAGTTAGCCTTAGAGAAGTTCTCATAAGCCTTGTCGTAGCTACCGATAGAGTAGTAGTTGTGACCAGTTTCTGCCTCAATAGGGTAGTTAGGATCTACAGTTCTCAACTTGTTCAAAGCCTCTGCAGAAGCCTGTGGGTCAATCTTGCGGTAAACGTTAGCATAGCTGATGTAACCCTGAGGATTCTTAGGGTCCATAGTCATACAATTCTTATACCAAGAAGCAGCCTCACCACCATTGTCCTGCATAGCGTAGATATCGCCCTTGAGGATATAAGCATCACCACAACTTTTGTACTTAGCGATGACAGCATCAGCTACAGCCATGGCATTGGTGTAGTCCTTGTTGATGACGAGAGCATTACCCAAAGCAACGAGTGCCTTAGGATCCTTCTTGTACTCCTTCTGATACTCCTTGAGAACCTTGGCAAAAGCCTTGGCATCTACGTTACCAGCCTTTAATGTTGCTTCTATTGGCTTCAGAGCATCCTTGTAGTTAACGTCCTGTGCCATTGCAGGAGCTGCCAAACCCATGACGAGCAAACCTGCTACTAAATATTTAACTGCTTTCATAATTCTACTTTCTATCTAAACTTTTAACGTTTAACATTAACTGTCTTAATCGTAATATCACCTCTGTAAGGAAGCAAGCCCGTCTTGAAGAGGATAAGCTGTCCCTTAGGATTGGAAATGTAGTTGGCAAAGCTCCAAGGCAAAGCCTTATGAGGGTCAACCACGATAGCGTATATAGTTCTAACGAATGGATATCTTCCATCCAACAGGTATGCCTGGTAAGGTTTCCAGCTGTTCATAGGGGTAGCTTTCTCCTTGATGGATACCTGCATTACATGAATATTCTTCTTAAAGGTTGTGTTGGTGGAATCGCGTCGGTCGTTCAACCAATTCGATCCGATAACACCGATAGAACCTGGATTCTGGTCAACGAAGTCGATGACCTGCTTACTTGTTTTTGCAGCCATGATCTTCGCACCCATCTTTTCGCCGTGGAGAACGGAATCTACCACGAAGTTGGTGGTTGCAGAGCGGGTGTTGTCGAAGATGACCTCGATATCACCTCTCTTGGATCCAGGAACAATATCACTCCATTTGGTCGCCTTTCCGGTAAGGACACGCTTAATGTCATTCACTGTGATGCAAGTATCACTATTATTCTTGTTGACAATGAATGCCAAACCATCGTATCCGATAGGGAAAACGGAAGGAATCACATTGCTCTTCGATTTCAAGTATGCAATCTCACTATCCTTCAGATTACGGGTAGTAAAGAGGAGTGCTGTCTTGAAATCCTTGATCATCTGAAGTCCAGTGACTTCATCTGTGTATTTTGGTTTGAGCTTGGCCTTTGGGTACTCGAACTCAAACTGACTTCTTTCTTCGTCAATGATAGGACTCAAACTCTCATCAGCCACAAACTCAATTGTGCCCGAAGTAGGAGTATCAGTTCTACCATCTTTGGCTTTCTTCTCGCCACAAGACGAGAAGAAAGCCATTGATAGTACTGTTAATCCTATATAAATATAAGATATTCTTTTCATTCTATTACTGCAATCTAAATACAACTGGTACAGTATACTTAACACGTACAGTAGAACCATTCTGCTTACCTGGAGACCATCTAGGCATGCTCTTAACGACACGCTGTGCCTCACGGTCAAGTGAAGGGTCAACAGAACGAGCTACCTTCACATCAGAAATAGAACCATCACGCTCTACCACGAATGAAACGATAACACGACCCTGTACGCCGTTCTCCTGTGCTACGACAGGATACTTGATGTTGCTAGCCAGATACTGCATCAAAGCGCCTTGTCCTCCAGGGAATGAAGGCATCTCCTCTACAACATCGAAGACCTTAGTTGCAACCTCAGGTTTTGGAGCTGGTGGTGGAGGTGGAGCTGCTACCGCAATCTCACTTCTCACTGCTTCCACTGTACGGTCCTTCACACCTTCCTTGTTTTCAGTACCGACAGCAACCTTTTCGTCCAGTTTATCCATCTGCTTAACCTGGTTTTCCTCTTTTACGAGTTCATCCTTCTTGATGACAGGTGCAGTAAACTTCTGAGTTTCGCGAGCCACAGGTATCTCCTTCTTAGGTTCAATCTTTGGCTTCACTGGCTCCTTCTTCTTTTCTTCCTTCTTAGCCTGCTGCTGGAGTTGAGCCAACTCCATAGCTTCCATATATGCCTGCTGTTCTTCAGCTTGTTTCTGTTCGATAACTTTCCAAGCCAAGAATCCACCCACGAGAGCTGCAGCAATGACCAAGATCAGAAGAGACTTGATGTTTCGACCGGAAGTACCCTTACGGAGCTGGTATGCACCATACTCCTTGTTCTTTCCGGCGAAAACCATTTCGACCCATTTAGGATCGTAAAGATCTATTTTTGCCATTTCTTTCTTGTTTAAAATTGTTTGTTACTCATCTTACATCTTAACGTGTCTAGACTCGAGAAGCTTCTCATCGTCTGCGTTAATCTTATCGATGACGTAAGTACCAATGTTTGAAATCTGCATTTCGTCGAGAGCGTCAACCATATTCTTGTAAGAAGCGTTGTCGGTTGGCTTGATGACGATGGTCAGAGTAGGAATCTTACCATCCTTCAAGTTACCAGCCTTCAAATCGCTGAGCTTCTTCTGATAGATGCTATCAGGATACTGCTTAGGATTCTTCTGACGATCCATGTTCAACTCCTTAACAGCGAGCGAAATTCTTTCTACAGGACGTGTACCGTTCTCTGTAGCGTGCTCTCTCAAGACCTTACGGATACCCTGGCTACCCCATGTTGTCTCCTTGATCCATGTAGGATCGTTGTAGTTAGGGATACCAGCACCATAATAAATCTTGTTATCAGCTGCTACGTAGAGGGTAATAGTCTCAGAAGCTTTCGCCTCGTTCTTCTGGTCATCTTGAGTATTCTCGTCATTACTTGGCATAGTCAGCTCCATAGTCTGAGGTTTGCTCAAAGATGTACACAGCATGAAGAACGTGATAAGAAGCATGAGCATATCCACCATAGGCGTAAAGTCTACGCGGACATTCATTTTCTTTTGTTTGCTTTCTTTCTTTGCCATTTATTCGTCCCCCTGTTGTTTTAACTGTGTAATCATATAGTAATGACTCTCATCCATGTCCTGGAGTTCGTTCATCACTCTCTTCACTGTCTTGTAAGGTGTAGAAGCATCTGCCTTGAGGGCAATCTTGATGTCTTCGTTAGCGTTACGAGCAGCGTCAACCCACTGCTGGAACTCGCTCATGCCACCCTTGATACTGTCGAGAGGAATACCCTTAGTCTGGAGATACTGTGGACGCTTTGCAGCGTTCATAGACAGATAAGTGCTCATGTCACTCATAGAAACACCGAATGTACCCTCGCTCTTGAATGTCTCAATCTGCTTAGGGCTCAAAGACACGCCGAAGTTGCTTGTCATTGTGCTCAGTGCTGCTCCCAACTGATCGGTATTATCAATACTCATAAATACTTGGCCTTCGCCGGTTGGTTTTCCGGCCTTGTCCTTTTCAGGACTTACCAAGATGGTCAAGACACCGTTCTCTGGCACCTTAATCTCAGACACAGAACCTGGTGTGTTTACCTTCACTGGCTCATTCTTTACGAATGTAGAGGTGAGCATGAAGAAGGTAAGCAGCAGGGTCATAACGTCTGACATAGGCGTCATATCAATCCAGATGTCACTCTTCTTAATTTTTACTTTACCCATAGCGATAAAATTTTAAAGGGTTAGCAAAAATTAAGCCTCTTCTGCGTGGTTAGCTTCGTATGTCTGAGCAATTGAGTAACCTACCTCGTCGAGTGCGTATGTCAACTTATCAACCTTGTTTGTAAATGTGTTGTAAGATACTACAGCACACCAAGATGTCAAAATACCGAATGCGGTGTTGATCAACGCCTCAGAAATACCTACAGAAAGTGCTGCTGAGTCAGCGCCACCACCTTCACCCATGGCCTGGAATGACTTGATCATACCGGTTACAGTACCGAGAAGACCTGTCAATGTACCGAGAGTTACGATTGTAGCGATGATAGGCAAGTTCATTGTCAAAGTTGGCATCTCCAACTGAGTTGCCTCCTCGTGAGCCTGCTGGATCTTAGCTACCTTCTGAGCCTTCTTCAAAGATGCGTTAGCACCAGACTCCATAGACTTGTAAGCGTTCAAAGAAGCCAATACTACGTTAGCAACTGTACCGCGCTGCTTGTTGCAGAGCTGCTCAGCCTTAGCGAAATCGTTAGCGTTCAATGCAGACTTGATGTTTGCTACGAACTTAGGAAGAGCACCTGTACCTGTAGCTGTCTTAAGAGCCAACCAACGCTCGATAGTCATAGCCAACACTGTGAGTAACAATGTGTGGATAACTGGTACGATTACACCACCCTTGTAAATTGTACCCCAAATGTCTGCTGGGTGATCCTGGATACCTGGATCCTGGAAGTGCATGTCGTTACCGAACCATGTGAAGAACAATGTGAATGCGATGATAGCACATACCACGATGATCCAGAATGCGCCTCTTACTCCCTGAAAGCCCTCAGACTTCTTAGCTGGGGCTGCTTGTTTTGTAGTTGCCATAATTTTTACTTTTTTAAATTATTAGTTAATAAATTATTAATATTTCTTTTTTATTTCTCGCTCTATTGTAGTTGTTTTGTATGCCTAGTTTGTGTTGTCTTGAATAAACACGCTTAGGTTATCCAAATTCCCTTGGCAAAGATAATAAATATTGAGAAACTATCGTCCTAATTAAGAAGTTTTAACGAGATATTGGCTCATTTTTTGCCAATATCTTGCTTTTTTCTTGCAAAGTTGACCTTTTTAGGACTCTTTTCTCCTATTTTTATTTCAATTTGCTCAGAGCTTCCTTGATGCGGCGGATTGCCTCTACGATGTTTTCATCGCTTGTGGCATAGCTCATGCGGAAGCAGTCTGGATCACCGAAGGCATCTCCACCTACTGTTGCTACGTGAGCCTCCTCCAGGAGGTACATTGCGAAATCTGTAGAGTTGTTGATGGTCTTCTCACCATTGCTCTTGCCGAAGTAGCTGTTGCACTTAGGGAAGAGATAAAAGGCACCCTGTGGCATATTGACCTCAAGTCCTGGTACCTCCTTGGCGAGCTTCACGATGAGGTTGCGGCGACGCTCGAAAGCTATGCGCATCTCCTCTACTGCACCCTGGTCGAGTGTGTAGGCTGCCTCAGCAGCCTTCTGGCTTACTGAGCAGGTACCGCTGGTATATTGCCCCTGCAGCTTGTTGCAACCCTTGATGATCCACTCTGGACCTGCGAGGAAACCTATTCTCCATCCTGTCATGGCGTATGCCTTGGATACACCATTGGCGATGATCACCTGCTCCTTCATGCCTGGCTCCTGTGCAATGCTGTGGTGCTTGCCAATATAGTTGATGTGCTCGTAGATCTCGTCTGCCAAAACGAATACCTCTGGATGCTTCTTCAGAACCTCTGCCAGTGCAGCCAACTCCTCCTTGGAATATACACTTCCGGTAGGGTTGCTTGGTGAACAGAGAATGAGCATCTTGGTCTTCTCGGTGATTGCGTTCTCAAGCTGCTCGGCTGTCATCTTGAAGTCCTGGTCGAAACCTGCGTTTACGATGACTGGAGTACCGCCTGCCAACTTCACCATCTGTGGGTAGCTTACCCAGTATGGTGCAGGGATGATTACCTCGTCGCCAGGGTTTACGAGTGCCAGTACAGCGTTGCATACGCACTGCTTGCCACCGGTGCCCACGATTACCTCGTTGACTGTGTAGTCAAGTCCGTTTTCTTTTTTCAATTTGGCAACAATAGCTTTTCGCAAGTCAGGATAACCAGGAACTGGTGAGTAACGTGAGAAGTTCTCATCAATAGCCTTCTTCGCAGCCTCCTTGATATTGTCTGGCGTGTTGAAGTCTGGTTCACCTACACTCATGTTAATTACATCGATACCCTGAGCTTTCATTTCACTACTCTTCTGTGACATCGCCAGCGTTGCTGATGGTGCCAATCTGTTAAGACGATCAGATAATTGTGCCATAATTCTATTTTATTGTTAATTAATCGTGTGCAAAATTAAGCATTTTATTTCTTTTTCGGAAGAAATTTATTCGTTATTTCGCGATTTGATGCAAAATAATAACATAATTTACATTATCAGAGGTGCAAAGTGTGCCCCATGCGGTCTCTCTTGGTCTTGAGATAGCGCTCGTTGTACTCATTTGGTACTACTTCGATAGGCACATTCTCTGTGATTTCGAGTCCATAAGCCTCCAGGCCGACACGCTTTACAGGGTTGTTGGTGAGCAGGCGCATCTTGTGCACGCCGAGGTGGCGGAGCATCTGTGCGCCGCATCCGTAGTCACGCTCATCTGGCTTGAAACCGAGGTGTACGTTGGCATCTACGGTATCGTATCCTTCTTCCTGCAGTTTGTAGGCTGCAATCTTGTTCATCAATCCGATGCCTCGGCCTTCCTGCTGCATGTAGATGACTACACCCTTTCCGGCTTTCTCGATCATCTGCATCGCCTTGTGCAGCTGCTGTCCGCAGTCGCATCGCTTGCTTCCGAGAATGTCGCCTGTGGCGCAAGATGAGTGTACACGGACCATGATAGGCTCATCTTCCTTCCATTCGCCCTTGATGAGTGCCATGTGTTCAAGTCCGTTGCTTGCCTGGCGGAAAGGAATCAGACGGAAGTGTCCGTATTCTGTAGGCATATCTACCTCTTCGCCCACCTCGATGAGCGATTCCTTCTTGAGTCTGTACTCGATCATATCCTTGATAGAGATGATCTTGAGGTTCCATTCCTTTGCCATCTCCATCAACTGTGGAAGGCGTGCCATGGTTCCATCTTCGTTCATGATCTCCATGAGGGCGCCTGCAGGATAGAGTCCTGCCATTCTGCAGAGGTCAATGGCTGCCTCGGTATGTCCGCTTCTTCTCAAAACGCCGTTGTCCTGGGCATAGAGAGGATTGATGTGACCTGGACGACCGAATGTCTGTGGGGTAGATGCCGGATCAGCAAGAGCCTTGATGGTCTCTGCGCGGTCGTGGGCTGATACTCCTGTTGAGCAGCCCTCCAGCTTGTCCACGGTAACTGTGAATGGGGTGCCGAGCATGGATGTGTTGTCTGATACCTGGTGAGGCAAGTCGAGTTCCTCGCATCGGCTCAGGGTGATAGGGGCACAGAGCACACCTCTTGCATTCTTGAGCATGAAGTTTACCTTCTCCGCGTCGATTTTTTCAGCGGCGATGATGAGGTCGCCCTCGTTTTCGCGATCTTCGTCATCTACAACGATGACAAACTTACCTTTCTGGAAGTCCTTTACTGCATCTTCGATGCTATTTAGTTTAATATCTGCCATTTGTTTGATACTTTTTATAGTTACATTTCCTTTATCTGACTGATGATGTTTGCGTTACTCTGCTTGATGGTGTTCAGGTCTCGGTAGAGTCGGATTCTGAATCGCCACATTCTCAGGTAGAGTACGATGCCCACAGGTACGATGATGGCTGCAAGGATGTTGAGCCACTGGCGTTCGAATGGGCGGGTATGAGCCTTCGTCGCAAGAATAGGGTAGAGGTTGAGATTGTGAAGGATGACCTTGTTCCTGGTATTGGTCAGATCCTCTATCACGTTTTCAAGCTCATCGCTAATGCGTTCAATTTCGTTGTCGGGCTGGTATTTGAAGAACACATTGATGAAGTTTGGAAGCTTCTTCAGCTCGTGTACCTTATTATATATATAGATATCGCTGTTGAGCTTTTCCAGTCGCTGTGCATCTTCTGCATATTTCGGCTCTTCGATGATGACCTCCTTGCCGAAGACGTGGCGTTTGATACGGAGACCGAGCAGTTTCATGAAGAACATCTTATACATCTCCATATTGAACACCGTAGAGTCGTTGGTAGCCTTGTAGGTGACGAATATGGCGATTGGTGCCAGTACGGCTGGAGCCAGTCCTTGACCGAACCAGATGGTCCAGGTTCCCAATCTCGACATTCGGTAGCCCGTATTATCAAGGATGTAGAAGATAATGAACACGAATACGGAGATGATGACCGGGAATCCCAATCCACCCTTTCGGATGATGGCACCTAGTGGGGCTCCGATGAAGAAGAAGATCAGGCAGGAGAGTGCCAGCGTGAACTTCTTGATTGCTTCTATCTTGTGTTGCCTGATGATATAGTCGGCATCACTCGTAACCATTGCCTTGAAGTTAAGGTCGGTGAGCTCCTGCTGTGCTGTCATCTGTGCATCATTGAGTGCCCGGAGTTTCTTGTCGTTCGAGAGCTTATTATATAAGGTGTCAAAATTCTCCGTTTGTCCCTTCTTGATTTCTTTCAGCGAATCTGCCTTGTTTACCTGCGTCGTGCGGTAGAATCGGGCATTTGCCTCCGAAAGATAGTTCTTTCCTATGGAATCATACAGTCCGTTGATGGAGTCGATGGAGTGGAAGATCTCCGACAGACCTTTTCCCTTGGCATTGTTGGCAAGCGACGAGGCATCGGTAAGGTTGAAGTCGGCATCAAAGTCGAGCACGATCTTCTTGGAAACGAAGGTTTCTCTTCTGTATGGAACGGCAGCGCTGTTGCCGAATTCACTGCTCTTCATATTCTCAAACCATTCTCCGCTGTAAAGACTCAGCACGAGGTGCTTCTTCTCGGCTGTACTTTGCAGCATTCCCGAGTCGGCAAGGATGATGGCGGCATCTTCGTAGCTGTCTGTCATGCGATAGATCATGATGCCGTAGAGCTTTCCTGTATTCAGGTCCTTCTTCTGCACGTAGAGATTGCAGTTTGGGATTCCGTCGTAGAAGATGCCTTCCGGGATTTCCAGTTCCGGACTCTTCTGCTTCATGGAGATGAGGAGCTGAGCCAGCTTTTGGTTGGAGTGTGGACCAACATTGTTCTGGAAGTAGAAGGAACCGAACATGATGATGACGGTGATGACGATAAGCGAGCGGAAAGCCTGCATCAGAGAGATGCCGGCAGCCTTGATGGCAGTGAGCTCTGAACTTTCGCCGAGATTACCGAAAGTCATCAGTGAGGAGAGCTATGCATTGGCAGGTATTACACAGTTCTTCTTTTCAGGATTTAACACTGCAATCTATGCGATCATTCCGGATTGTGTGGAATACGGTGAGTGGAAAACAGGACTTAGAAATGATGGATTCCAGTATGCATTTGTTTCTCTTGGAAATAAAATCGGAATGGCTATAGGAACTGCACTCCTTGCAGCTCTGCTTGGTAAATATGGATATGTGGCAAATCAGGTACAGAATCCGGCTGTCCTCAGTATTATGAGACATTCCTTTACTACAATTCCGGGAATTTTATGGATAGTGACAGCAATTGTACTGTTTTTCTATCGCCTGAATAAAAAACGTTACAATGAAATTGTAGAAGATCTGAAAAAAAAACGGGTAAAATAAAGAGTGTCGTGAAGTGAATTGCGAATATCAACAGAGTCTCCTTGAGCAGCATTAAAAAATCTGCTTAAGGAGATTTTTATGTCTGGAGTTTTTGTGGTTGCATTTTTGTTTTATATGGGTATAATGGTGAGATAAGTCTGCAGATGAAAGGAAGACAATGCTGACAATATAACGAAGGAGCGAAGTATTATGCTGAAAAGATTCACCAGATATGTAACCCAGAGTGTTGCCGGAATGATCGGGATTTCCGTTTATGTTCTGGCAGATACTTTCCTTATATCTGTATATTCCGGTGCTGACGGACTGGCAGTTCTCAATTTGATCCTGCCGGTTTATGGACTGATCTATGCGATTGGGGCTATGATCGGGATTGGTTCCGCTACCAGGTATGCCATAAGCAGGGCAAAAGGAAAAAATACAGAACATTATTTCGTACAGTCAGTAACCTGGAGCATACTGGTTGCTGTTCCATTTATGCTGATCGGAATTTTTATTCCGGACAAAGCATTGGCTTTGCTGGGTGCAGATGCCGGACTGATCGGACTTGGACGAAACTATGTGAGAATTATTCTGATCGCAACCATTCTTCATGTCAAATTATACATTTACTGCATTTGCCAGAAACGATGGAGCGCCTTCTATTGCAATGATCGGTTCCATCAGTGGAAGTATCTTTAACATTATATTTGATTATATATTCATGTTCCCGGTCGGTCTGGGATTTTCCGGAGCCGGACTGGCTACTGCAATCTGTCCGATCGTAACAATGAGCGTCTGTACCATACACTACAGAAGCAGCAGAAACCATGTAGGATTCCATTGGAAAAAACCGTCATTCAGACACCTGATTTCCTGCTGTCAGCTAGGAGTTTCCGCATTCGTCGGTGAACTGTCTTCCGGTGTGATCGCCATTGTATTTAACTTTCTGATCCTGGGAATCGCGGGAAATATGGGTGTAGCAGCCTATGGAGTTGTGGCAAACCTTTCTATCGTGGCATTTGCAATCTTCAACGGTCTGGCCCAGGGAGCACAGCCTCTGATCAGTGAAAGCTACGGAAAAGGTCAGCCTACTCAGGTAAAAAAACTTCTGAAATGGAGCCTGCTCGTATGTCTTGCTGTAGAAGCACTGACCCAATTGATCATCTGGACTTCAACCGACACGCTGATCAGCATTTTCAACAGTGAAAACAATGTTCAGTTATTGAATTATGCACATACAGGACTGCGTCTGTATTTCCTTGGATTTATAGTGGCAGGAATCAATATTGTACTGGTGGCATATTTCTCAGCAGTAGATGAACCGAAAATCGCGATTGTGGGATCATTCCTGAGAGGAATTGTTGCTATTGTTATCTGCGCAGTTATACTTGCGAAATTATTCGGATTAAATGGAATCTGGATCTCTCTTCTTGCAGCGGAGACAGTTACGTTTCTGACGATTCTGTTTCTGGCATATAAAGACAGAAGAAAAAGAATGGGGCTGTCGGGAAATATGTAAAAAACGTTATTTACCGACAGCTCCGTAGTGTGATGATCCATGTGCAGAAGGGTGTCTATACTGTCAATGAAAAAATGACAGAATTAAAATCCTTCTACAAACTGGTCAAGTATATGTGGGAGAAGCTTGTCACTGTATGCGGTGAGAGAATACTTGCCTTTGCATAATGCCCAGTCATAAAGAACAGCACGTTCGTACATTGCATAAATCTTCAGAAGTTCATCGGCAGTACTGGTGCCGTTGAATTCTCCATTTTTCAGTGCAGTGCTGATTGTCTCAGTGAGCCACACGAAATAGTAACGATCGTTTTCAAGAAGGGAGCGCTTATCTTTGGTGATCAGCTGGGACGAGTAGAGGGAGGCTAAAAGCCCGACATCGACACTGGTCTCAATCATATGAAATAGTTCATGGTTAAAAAATAACAGCTTGTCATAAGCAGAAAGATCCGGATCTACGATTCCTGCAAGCTCTTCATACTTTTCGTCAAACAGATAAGAAAGTGTGTTGAGAAGAGCTTCTTTTCCCTTAAAATAGTGGTAAAAGGTTCCTTTTGAGGTCTTAGAAGCCGAGATGATCTCATCAACAGTGGTCTGTTCATAACCATGCTTGTAGAATAGATTCCACGCGGCTTTTATGATACGGCTTTTGGTGGAACTTCTTTTCTTTGGCATGAAAATTCCCCTCCTTTGAAAATAGTAATCTTTTTTTATTATAGCAGAATGGACATGAAATAACAAGAAAGTAATTTGTTTACAAAAAAAGAAGACAAAGCCATATACATAGCTCTGTCTCCTGAAAGATTTTGACTTAACGGCCTACTTTGAAGCCATATTTTAACGGATCATCTGGATCGATCACATAAGTAGCTTCCCCTGTCAGATAAGCACTTCCGGTAATCTGCGGAATAACGGCATCATAGTCGGCAACCTTTGTAGTATCTAAGATTACGCCTTTGAACTGAGAGCCGATAAAGCTTTCATATACGAAAGGCTGTCCAACTTTGATTTCACCTTTTTTGTAAAGGGTGGCGAGCTTTGCGCTGGTTCCGGTTCCGCAAGGAGAACGGTCAGCCATATGATCTCCGAAGATAACGACATTACGTTTGTCACATCCAGGAGTATCGGTAGAGCAGTAAAGCTCTGCAAGGTCGACAGTTGTGATATCAAGTTCCGGATGCTGGATCTCTACTTCGGCATTGACCTTTTCAATCAGCTTCATACCGAAATCGGTAAGCTGTGGGATTGACTGTGGATCTACGTGCCATCCGAACTGTTCGATATCAACAAGTGCGAAGAAGCTTCCGCCGAAAGAAATATCATAATGAACTTCTCTGCCATCAACTTCTGTGGTGAGGTTTTCTTTGTAAAGGAAAGCCGGTACATTAGTAAGTGTTACATTAAGTACCTTTCCATTTTTGACTTCTGCTTTGGTACGGATAATTCCTGCAGGAGCATCCAGAACAACTTCTGTATAAGGTTCTACGGCAGGAACAAGTCCTGTTTCGATGATTGCTGTAACCGAACCGATTGTTCCGTGGCCGCACATATTCAGATATTCTCCAGTGTCCATGAAGATCACACCAAAATCAGCTTCCGGGTGGATCGGATCTGTCAGAAGAGCACCAAACATATCATGATGTCCACGTGGCTCAAACATCAGAGCCTGACGGTATTTGTCGTAATGCTTTGCAAGAAAGTTCTTACGTTCGATCATTGTATCCCCTTCAAGCTTCGGGAAACCTGATGTAATGATTCTTGTAAATTCCCCAACTGTATGTGTGTCGATCGCATGGAAAGATGCCTCAAATGCGTCAAGATTCAGTTTTGGATTGATTTCCATTTTTAATATTCCTCCTTAGTTGAAAGACCAGACCAGAGTCTAGTATGCAGTTCAGTTTTCTTTAAAAATATTATGTACGAAAACACTTGAAAAGTCAATGGTAATTTGCTATAATAAATAAGCTTGATTGGAATAATCAATATATGGGGGTAAATGTTACAATGTACTTATATGAGGAGGGCATTTTTATGGT
>OKRY01002060.1_pt1 | contig 16009 bp, 8 predicted proteins | sample 1601121 | NCBI WGS metagenome assembly OKRY01 (sample SAMEA3541546, study PRJEB24748) | human gut metagenome | biome: human gut; feature: human-associated habitat; material: faeces | place: China | collected 2012
GGTGCCGGTGCTCTGCGTGGCAGTGGCAGGCGGCGTGTTCCTGCTCCGGCCCCAGCAGGTCAAGCCTGCGAGTGTGGATGCCAGCTACACGGAGGCCGCCCCGGAGCGCCGGGATGTGACCAACACCCTGAGCGGCACCGGTACGCTGAACCCCGCCAATACCTACACCGTCAAGAGCCTGGTGGATGGCAAGGTGCTGACCGGCACCATTGAGGAAGGCAACATCGTGGAGGAGAGCAATGTGCTCTACACCATCGACAGCTCGGACGCTTCCACCAACTTTGAAAAGGCCGAGATCGCCATGCAGCAGGCGCAGCGCAGCTATGATAAGGTCGTGGACCGCCAGTATGTCCGCGCCGAGGTGGCGGGCGTGGTGAGCAGCCTGAAGGTGACGAAGGGCGATGAAGTGACCAGCGGCCAGGAGGTGGCTGTCATCCGCGACAGCTCCAGAATGCTGCTGACGCTGGAGTTCCCTGCAGCCGATGCGGCGAACTTCTCGGTGGGCCAGGGCGCCGCTGTGACGCTGGACGGCACTTTTGAGCAGCTGGACGGCACCGTGACCTCTGTGAGCGGCACCGATGCGCTGAGTGCGGGCAATCTGCTGACCCGCACTGTGACCATCACGGTGAAGAACGCAGGCGGCCTGACCACAGCGCAGGCGGCCACCGCCTCCATCAACGGGGTCAGCTCCATCGGCTCGGCCACCTTTGCCTATCAGGCTGAGCGCACTCTGACGGCGCAGGCGGCCGGCACGGTGACGTCCATCAATGTGCAGGAAGGCTCGGACGTGGCGAAGGATGACATCATCCTCGGCCTGTCCGGCGATGACCTGACCGAGTCCATCCAGTCGGCATCCGAATCCCTGCGCAGCGCGGAGATCTCGATGCAGAACCTGCAGGATACCATGAACAACTACACCATCACCGCCCCCATCAGCGGCACCATCATCGAAAAGGACGCCAAGGTGGGCGATGCCGTCAAGACCGGCGATACCCTCTGCATCGTCTATGATCTGAGCTATCTGGAAATGAGCATCAACGTGGATGAGCTGCAGATCAGCTCCATCTCGGTGGGCCAGCAGGTCCAGATCACCGCCGACGCGGTGCCGGATAAGACCTATGTGGGCACTGTGACCCGCGTTTCGATGAAGGGCAAATCCGACGGCGGCACCACGACCTACCCCGTCACCATCCGCATCGACGACACCGACGGCCTGCGCCCCGGCATGAACGCCAACGCGGAGATCGTGGTGGCCGAGGCGAAGAACGCCCTCGTCGTGCCCAACGCGGCGGTGGTGCGCGGCAGCTATGTGCTCGTCACAAAGGATTCCCCCAGCGCCGCCAACGCAGACACGGCGATGGAGGCCCCGGAGGGCTTCGTCTATGTGCCGGTCAAGACCGGTGTCAGCGACGACGACTATACCCAGATCGTCAGCGGCATCCAGGAGGGCGACACCATCGGCTACGACCCCAGCTCCGTCAGCAGCGACAGCTACTATGACGACGGCGGATATATGATGCCATTCTGATAGGAGGAACGATGAGCGCTCTGATCGAGTTTGATGAGGTCTGCAAGTATTACCAGATGGGGGATACCACGGTCAAGGCCGCAGACCACATCACCATGAAAATAGACAAGGGCGAGTTCGTCGCCATTGTCGGCCAGTCAGGCTCCGGCAAATCCACCTGCATGAACATCATCGGCTGCCTGGATGTGCCCACCCACGGCACCTACCGCCTCAACGGCAGGGACGTGGGCCGGATGAACCGCAACGAGCTGGCCTCCATCCGGAATGAGATGCTGGGCTTTATCTTCCAGCAGTACAATCTGCTGCCCCGGCTGAACCTGCTGGAAAACGTGGAGGTGCCGCTGGTGTATGCGGGCATCCCCCGCGCCGAGCGCCACCGCCGCGCCCGCGCCGTGCTGGAGCAGGTGGGCCTGGGCGACAAGATCCGGAACAAGCCCAATCAGCTCTCCGGCGGCCAGCAGCAGCGCGTTTCCATCGCGCGGGCGCTGGTGCGCAACCCGGCGGTCATCCTGGCCGACGAGCCCACCGGCGCGCTGGACTCGCACACCGGCCGCGAAGTGCTGGGGATGCTGCAGCAGCTGCATGAGGAGGGCCACACCGTCGTCCTCATCACCCACGACAATTCCATCGCCGTGCAGGCCGACCGCATCATCCGTCTGGAGGATGGCCGGGTCGTCTACGACGGCGATTCCCATGCGCCGGAGGCCATCGTGCAGCCCACCCTGCTGCCGGAGACCCCGGAAAAAACGGCGGAACAGGAGGTGCAGGCATGATCATCGAGACCTTCCGGCAGGCCATCCAGAATGTCTGGAGCAACAAGCTCCGCACCTTCCTGACCATGCTGGGCATCATCATCGGCGTTATGGCGGTCATCGTCATCGTCGGCCTGGGCAACGGCATGACCAAAAGCATGCGGGACAGCTTTTCCGCCATGGGCACCAACACCCTGAACATCAACGTCTGGGGCTATGGCTCCCGCACCATCTCGGTGAATGACGTCTATGCCATCGCCGAAAAGAACCCGGAGCTTATCCAGTCCGTCTCGCCCCAGATCGACTTCAGCGGCAGCGGCGACCTGAAGATCGGCACCAGTACCTACCGCTGGCTCCGCATCTACGGCGTGGATGAAGACTACACCACCCTGAAGAACTACACCATCGCTAAGGGACGCGGCCTGCAGTATATGGACATCAAAGACAACAAGCAGGTCTGCGTCATCGGCGACTACCTCAACCGCGTGGCCTTCGGCGGCAACGGCGTGGGCCAGACGCTGAAGGTCGGTGCCAACAAGTTCCGCATCGTGGGTGTGCTGGCCGCCAAGGTCAGCGACCCCAGCCTGCAGGAAGGCTCGGATGACGCCTGCGTCTATCTGCCCTACACCACGGTGATGCGCCTGTCCAACACGTCCATGGCTCAGAGCTACATCGCCATCATGACCGATGAGAGCAAGGCCAACGATGCCAAGGCCGTGATGGAGGCAAGCCTGTACAACCTGTTCAAGAGCGAGAACGCCTACTATGTGTACAGCGCCAGCGAGTTTCTGGAAGAGATGAACAAGATGATCCACATGGTCATCGTCATCCTCACCGGCATCGCCAGCATCTCGCTGCTGGTGGGCGGCATCGGCATCATGAACATCATGCTGGTGTCCGTCACCGAGCGCACCCGCGAGATCGGCATCCGCAAGGCACTGGGTGCCAAGGAGCGGGTCATCCTGGCGCAGTTCGTGGTGGAGGCTGCCACCACCTCGGCGCTGGGCGGTTTCCTCGGCATCGTGCTGGGCTATGTCGTCTCGATGGCGGCCAACCGCATCCTGCCCATGGTCGCATCCGGCGTGGATGTCACCGTCAGCCCGTCGTTCAACTCCATCGCAGTGGCATTCGGCATCTCGGTGGGCATCGGTGTGCTGTTCGGCTACCTGCCCGCCAAGCGCGCCGCACGGCTCAACCCCATCGAAGCCCTGCGGTATGATTAAGGAGGTTCCCCAGATGAAAAAACGTCTTCTCGCATTCCTTCTCGCGGTCAGCATGGCCGTGTCGATGCTGGCGCTCCCGGCCGCAGCGGCGGGCAATGCCAACACCGCCGTGCAGCTGTCCATCACGCTGGACGGCATGGACTCCACCCAGACGGCGGCGCTGAACGCCGTGGTCACCCGCGGGGCCTTTGCCCGGATGCTGGTGGCCTATTCCACCTTCCGGGAGAGCGTAGGCTCGCAGGGGGCCGTGGGCACCCTGTACAAGGACCTGCCCGGCAGCTCGGCGTATGCGCCCTATGTCCGCATTGCGGTGCAGCAGGGCTGGATGAGCGGCTACACCGACGGCACCTTCCGCCCGGACAACGCCGTGACGCTGGAAGAGGCCGTCACGGCAGTGCTCAAGCTGCTGGGCTATAAGATGACCGACCTGAGCGGCTCCTTCCCGCAGGCGCAGCTGAACAAGGCCAGCGAGCTGGGTCTGCGCAATCAGCTGGAGCGTCAGCAGGGTGAGGCTCTGAATTATGAGGAGTGCGCCATCCTGTTCTACAATGCGCTCACGGCCAACGCCGCCAGCGGCAGTGCCTACGGCACCTCGCTGGGCTTCACGGTCTCGAACGGTCAGGTGGATACGTCCAGCGTCATGCTGAGCAGCCTGAAAGGCCCCTTCATCGCGGACGGCACCACGCAGCTGCCCTTTGCCCCTGTGAGCGTCTACCGCAACGACAAAGTCTCTTCTTCCGCTGAGCTGACGAAGTACGATGTGTATTACTACAGCGAAAGTTTACAGACTGTCTGGATCTATACCCGCCGCGCGGCAGGCCGCATCACGGCAGTCTCGCCCAGCGCCAGCGCCCCGACGTCCGTGACCGTGGCGGGCAGCACCTACACCCTCGGCTCCTCGGCCGTGGCCTCGCAGGTGTCCTCCCTGAACGGCGGCGGCGTGGGTCAGGTCGTGACCCTGCTGCTGGGCATGAACAATGAGGCCGCCGGCATCGTGACCGGCGAGGAGGCCGACAGCGTCTTCTACGGCGTCGTCCAGTCTTCCGCCCGCAGCCTCATCGAGGAGAACGGCGCGGACGTGCTGCAAAAAGTGGCCGTCCTCTGCACCGATGGCATCACCCGCACCGTGAATGTGGATAAAAGCCTGAATTTCCCGGCGGGCTGGCTGGTGGAGATCACCGTAGGCCCGGACGGCGAGAATGTGGAGCATGTCAGCGGCCGCTCGACCAGCGGCACCATCAACGAGAACGCCACGGCCCTGGGCGATGCCGCTCTGGCCGACGATGTAGAGATTCTGGATACGACTTCGGAGGGTGTGGCTGGGACGGTTCGTCCCAGCCGCCTATCGGGGGTCACACTGAGCAGTTCGGACGTCCGCTACTACACCGTCAATGAGGCTGGCCAGATCGACCGCCTCATCCTGAACGATGTGACCGGCGACCTGTGGAAGTACGGTGTGCTGGATGATGTGAAGAACCTCGCGGTCAATTACACCGACCTCAAGAGCTTCATCACCAGCTTCAACGCCGGTGCAAATTCGTCCGGCGGTTCGTCCACGGCGGGCGGAACCATCACCGGAACCACCACCGGTAACAAGAACGGGACAACGGGGTCTGCCGATTCCACGACGCAGGGGACCGTGACCGACCAGATCACGAGCCTTCTGGTGCCCACGACGAGCGAGATCCTGTGGGGCATCGTCTCCGGCGATATCCTCTCCACGGCCTGGCAGAAGCTGACCAGCAACACCGGTTCGCTGCTGAGCATCGGCTTCAAGCAGGTGGCCGAGATCACCGGCACCCCCTTCAAGCAGATCCTTCGGTTCATCGGCGGCGGCGCGACCTACGTGTGCTACGTGAACGGCGCGCCCGCCAGCTTCAGCACTGCCATCAAGTACCCGGTCATCGCGGGCGGCGTTGCAGTGCGGCAGGAGACCACCGGCTCGGTCAAGCGCATGGTCCAGCTGATGCCGCTGAAGATCGACCGCGTGGGTGCGGCGTCGGTGCTGTCGGGCAATACCCGCTATGAGATGGCCGACGATGCCCAGGTCTACCTGTGGTACAAGGGCCAGTATTACCCCACCAGATTGGCCTCCGTGAACACCGACGAGTACAAGCTCACCGGCTGGTACGACAACTTCGGCTGCACGGCAGGCAAAAAGGTGCGGGTCATCATCGCGGTCAAGAACGATTGATGCAAATCGAAAACAGCGGCGTTGGCCGCATTCTGCGGCAGCTGCGCTGGGTGCTTTACCCGCGCCGCTGCCCTTTTTGTGACCGGGTGCTGGGGTCGGTGAGCGCCTGCCCCGATTGCAAAGAGGAACTGGAAACGCTGCGCCGCCGCCCGACCTTTCGTCTGGCCAGGGAGCGGCACTACATCAAAAATCTGGAAGGTGCCGCCGCGCCCTACCGCTATGCGGGCTGCGTCCGGCGGGGTGTGCTGCGGGCAAAGTTCCAGGCTGCCCCGTGGGCTGCCGATGAGCTGGGCGTGGAGATGGCGCGGCTTCTGTTCGGGAGCAAAGTCCGGATGCGCGGCTTCGGGCCGGAGGTGGAGACCGTGCCCGGCCTTGCCATCGGCTACAACTGCGTGGTGCCGGTGCCGGCTTCCAGCCGGGTGCGCGGGTACAACGTGCCGGAGCGGATGGCCCGGTCCGTGTACCATACTCAAATGTGATATCCCAGTTTGGATGCTCTTTCTTGAATGCCTCACATGTTGTCTGTAACCACTCGCCGTAATCAGGTGACTGATCCTCAGCTGGTCCCCATACTGTAAGTGTTGTCTTGATTGCCTCTTCCTCTGAAGCTGCCTCTGTTGCATCTGTAGCCTCTGTTGCATCACTCTTTGCTGCTGTTGTTGACTCATCCTTTCCTGAATCTCCACATCCTGCCAGCATTGACATTCCCATTACACCCGCAAGTGCAACTGCTGCAAATCTCTTAACTCTCATAATCGTTCCTCCTTAAAAATATAGTTTTGACTGAATGTTTTTAACACCTTTGCAGTACCTTTACCTTATGTCATTATTATAGGAAAACGTTTCCAATCCGTATATATCAATGATTTTAGAATCATGTTGGATTTTTTAGATATACTCTGTTTTAATCGAAAGAATGTTAGCAATGTTATTATGCGCACATATGTAGATTTTATTAACAGTATACAAAAAATGTACCTCTTGAGCTTTAATATGCTTCAAGAGGTACATCCACTCTTTGTATTTTTGTATGATTTTCTAGTTTTCTACTCTCTTTGGGAAGTGGAGCATTACTTTCGTGCCGACTCCCGGGGTGCTTTCGATCTTCACCGCGTACTTCTCACCATAATATAGCTTGATCCTCTCGTTTACATTTGACACACCGTAGCCATTGGACGACTTGGACAGGATCAGGGCGGCCTGGGTCTTTGTCATTCCAACTCCGTTGTCTGACACAGTGAAATCAAGAAAATCTCCATTCTCCTTTCCCTCTATGCGTATCTCTCCTCTGCCATCAGTCTTAACGTCAATTCCATGCCCTATCGCGTTTTCAAGCAGCGGCTGAAGTATCAGATTCAATGTTTCATACTTCAGAATACTGTCATCTATGTCGTACACCACATCAAAGCTGTTGTCATGCATGGCAAGCTGGATATCAAGATACGACTTGATATTTGCTATCTCATCTTTGACAAGCAGGATGTTTTTTCCTTTGTTCAGGGCCGTCCTGTAGAATGTGGACAGAGACAGGGTGATTCGGCTTATGTCTTCCTGCTCCGCCTCAAGGGCTTTCCAATTAATCATAGACAGAGAATTATACAGGAAATGCGGATTGATCTGCGCCTGAAGTGCCCTCATCTCGTATTCTTTTTCCTTGATCTTGCTCTGATATACCTCATTGACAGTCTCATCAAGGCGCTTACTCATGCTGTTATAGCCGTTTATAAGATCACCGATCTCATCTGTACTGTCATTTCCTATAACCATGCCCAGATTTCCTGTCTCGGTGGCCTTCATAGTCTTCTGAAGATTTTTGATTCGCTTCGTTATAAATTCTGATACCATATGTATACATAATATACATGCAAGCATACTTACCAGAAGTGCCACCACCGCTATTATAAGTATCGGTCGAACCGATGAGATTATAAGTTTGTTCGGCTTGTATACACATATGTTCCAACCGGTCGCCTTGGATGTCTTATCTATAAACTGATACCCTGAATTATCCATCTCTCTCAGAACATCGAATTTATCCACATCCAATTCATATGCTGACTGCTCATCGGCAAATGTATTCTTGTTGAATATCATATGTCCATACTCATCCTCTATGATAAGCCCATAATTATCAAACATTGTCTCTGTATAAAACGGTTGAAATACACTGTCATAATCCACGCCTACATACAAAACGCCCTTGGCACCTTTCTGCTCCAGCATAGCCATCCGGCTGACTGAAAATGCAGTTCGGCTTTCCAGATCAATATGCCAGTGTATATTGTTATCCAGATCATCATATGCATGCGTTCCATCCGCCAGATCTTTTAATGGTGCAACTGTTGACCCATGTTTCACATCACTGGCATCAGTATATATCGTGACCTGGTTTACATCCTCATGGAAATACATGATTGATGCCAGCAGAGGATCGATCACCGTACTGAACTGCTCATAATTCTGATATGCCGATTGATCTGCGCTCAGTATCTTTGCAATCGACTGGTTATACGATATATATTTAGAGAGGTTGTTGTATATCTCCAATTCATTGTCCATGGAATCCGTGGTCTGGCTGACATAAGATTCCAAGATTGTTGTCTCCCGGGCCCACAGGATCTTTTTCATCTCCATATATGTTATACCCAGTATTATCATAACAGGCACAAGTCCGGCCAGCAGATAAATAACAACCATTTTGCCAGTCAGCTTCATATCACGAAATCTCTTCTTGACTCCACCTTTGTTCATCTACGATCCCCCTGCTTAACGAGTTCTGCAATCGTCCTTTTCCAAGTCTGCTGTATGTCTACTCACCGCCTGCAACACCGCTCTCCCTGAATTTCTGAGGGCTCACTCCATAAAACTCCCTGAAACTCGAGCAAAAGTAGGATACATTCTGATAACCACACATCGCACCTATATCTACAATCTTCGCCATACTATTCTCAAGCATATCCCTTGCCCGCTCCATTCTGTATGACTTGATAAATTTGCTCAGGTTCTGTCCTGTCTCTTTCTTAAACACTGTGCTGAGATAACTTGGGGCAAGATATACCATATCCGCAAGCATATCTATGCCTAGCTCGCTCCCGTAATTCCTGTAAATATACTGCTTTACTATCTCCACTTCCTTATGTCCGGTCTGACTCTTGTCCTCAAAGCAGACCGCCAGTCTGTCTATCGCAACCTCAACGAGACCTGTAAGGCTCTGAAAATCCGTCGTCATATACATCTTTTCAACATCTTTGTTAAGATCCGCCTCACTGGTCCCATCTATACTGCCATATATGTCCTTCAAAAGATTTGAGTAGAGAAACTTTATATATATCTGTGAACACTCATTCTTGTGCCTGTACTTTTCACAGAATTTGTCAAAATGTTCCCTGAGTGCCTCCACATCCTTCATCTTGATGTCCTGTTTCATCTGCTTCATGAGTGTGTCATCATCAAATTGGATCATACCCGATGAATCGCTCTCCATATTCGGATAGAAAACTCTGATCTCCGGATGGTAAAATTTATTATCCATAAGTTCATCAAGCTCATCAACCTTCTGCTTCATATCTTCCGGCCTGTCTATATCAGATGAAACGGCTATATAACAATCCTCATCGTAATCACTTTTAATTATCCTGGCAAGCTCCTGGGCCGTGTAAACCGCATCTGTTTCATCTCCCAGAAAAATAAGTTCCTGTTGTTGATTCAGATTGAGGTATCTCTGTATTCCAAGTGCCATTATCTTCTCATTTTTCTTGAAATCTACATCTCGTCTTCCAAAGAAATCGTGATTAAATTCAACCAGCAGAATTCTCTTAAATCTGGCGAAATTCAGGTTCAGACCGTTGTACTCTCTGCGTATACTCTCTATATCTTCGCCATTTACAAGCATATATAGCGCATGCTCATAAAGGAATTCCATGCTCTTGCTCTTGAGCTCATCCGAGGCTTTAGCCGCCTCCAGCTCATCCACAACCTTCTCCAGCGTCTCCTTAAACTCCTTCGGATCGACCGGTTTCAGTATATAATCCACAACTCCCAGCCTTATTGCTCTCTTAGCATAATCAAATTCATTGCAGCCGCTGAATATCACGCATCTCATTTTCTTCTTCTCATTTACCACATTGTCAATGAGTTCTATACCGTCCATGAAAGGCATCTTCACATCGGTGAGGAGGATATCATAATCCGCCTGACGTATCTTCTCCAATGCATCAAGCCCGTTTACTGCCTCGTCGATATCAAATTCCATATTCAGCTTTTTCAGAAGGAATCTTATCCCATTTCTCTCTATTCTCTCATCATCAACGATCAGTATTCTATACATCTCTCCACTGCCTTTCTTTTTCTTGATGTGAACTGATTTCGTATCACATTCCAACTTTAGTATATTTAATTATAACCGACTTACTTCCTGTTCGCCACCAAAACCTAAATCAAAAGGGGACGGAGGTGCCTGACCCCTCCGTCCCCTGCTGTGAAATAAACTAAGTTTTATATTATAATCTCCAAATGTCCTTGTTGTACTCAGCGATGGTTCTGTCTGATGAGAAGAATCCAGCCTTGCTGATGTTGACAAGTGCCTTCTTTGCCCAAGTCTTGCGATCCTCGTAATCTGCAAGTACGCCTTCCTTGGTCTTGATATAATCCTCAACATCCAGGAGTGTCATGAACCAGTCCTTAACGATAAGTTCGTTGTGAAGTCTCTCAAGACTTTCCTTCTGTCCGATCTCAAGGAGTTCATCGCTCACGATGAAATCAACAAGCTTCTTGATCTCTGGCTGCTCGTAGTAATCCTTTGACACATAATCAGCCTTTGCATAGTGGTCGATAACTGCCTCGCTTGACTCACCGAAGAAGTAAATGTTGTCCTCGCCGACAAGCTCTCCAATCTCAACATTTGCACCATCTCTTGTTCCGAGTGTAAGCGCGCCGTTCAGCATGAACTTCATGTTTCCGGTACCTGATGCCTCCTTTGATGCAAGTGAGATCTGCTCTGAAATGTCACATGCAGGTATGATCTTTGCTGCCTTTGACACATTGTAGTTCTCGATCATGACAACCTTGAGGTATGGACTTACCTCTGGGTCATTATCGATGAGCTGCTGCAGGCAGAGGATGAGATGGATGATATCCTTTGCGATGGTGTATGCCGGAGCTGCCTTTGCGCCAAATATTACAGTCACAGGAGTCTTTGGAAGATTTCCTGCCTTGATATCGAAGTACTTGTGGATAACCCAGAGTGCGTTCATCTGCTGACGCTTGTACTCATGGAGTCTCTTAACCTGTATATCAAAGATAGAATTCTCATCTATGTCAATGTTCTGTGTCTCCTTAAGGTAATCCTTGAGAACGACCTTGTTCTGCTTCTTGATATCCATGATCCTGCCAAGGACTGCGTCATCATCATAGAACTTAGCGAGGTCATTCAGTTTCTCTGCATCCTTCTTGTAGCCGTCACCGATGAGCTCTGTGATATATGCTGCAAGCTGCTCGTTGCAGTGGAGAAGCCATCTTCTGAATGTGATACCATTTGTCTTGTTGTTGAACTTCTCAGGATAGATCTTGTAGAAGTTGTTCAGCTCAGAATCCTTGAGGATCTCTGTGTGAAGGTATGCAACACCGTTTACGCTGTGGCTATAGTGTATATCAATGTGTGCCATGTGCACTCTCTGATCCTTGTCGATGATATATACGCTCTCATCCTTGTATCTGTTACGAACCTTCTCGTCCAGCTTCTTGATGATAGGAACAAGCTGTGGAACAACCTTCTCAAGGTAAGCAAGCGGCCACTTCTCAAGAGCCTCTGCAAGGATAGTGTGGTTGGTGTATGCGCACACCTCTGTCACGATCTCTGTAGCCTCGTCAAATGATATTCCCTCAGCGGTAAGAAGTCTGATGAACTCAGGGATCACCATAGAAGGATGTGTATCATTGATCTGAACTGCTGCATAATCCGCCAGGTCGTGAAGATTTGAACCCTTTGCCTTAGCCTCATCAAGAATGAGCTTTGCACCATTTGCCACCATGAAATACTGCTGGTAGATACGGAGAAGATTTCCAGCCTCATCGCTGTCGTCCGGGTACAGGCAGAGTGTCAGGTTCTTTGCAATGTCTGTCTTGTCGAAGTTAATTCCGTCCGGCTCCATGATGGACTCGTCAACGCTCTCGATATCGAAGAGGTGGAGCTTATTTGTTCTGTTCTCGTATCCGGTTACATCTATATCATACATTCTTGACTGGACTTTCAGGTTGCCAAATGTGATCGTGTTGGTAACGTCTGTCTTCTCGAGCCAGCTGTCTGCCTCAATCCAAGGATTTGCAGTCTCCTTCTGGTAGTTGTTCTCAAATACCTGCTTGAACAGACCCATGTGGTAGTTAAGTCCAATTCCATCTCCGTGAAGTCCGAGGGTTGCCATGGAATCAAGGAAGCATGCTGCAAGTCTTCCAAGTCCGCCATTTCCAAGTGATGGTTCCGGCTCAACCTCCTCTATGTCATAGATGCTCTTGCCATTCTCAGCAAGCACCTGTTTAACCTCGTCAAATACACCAAGGTTGATGAGATTGTTCGAGAGAAGCTTTCCAATGAGGAACTCTGCTGAGATGTAATAAACCTTCTTCTGTCCCTCCTCTGAAACCTTTCCGTCTGCGAGCTTCTTTGTCATATCAAGGAGTGCGAAGTATATCTCCTCATTTGTACAATCCTTGATCTCCTTGTTGTATTTCTTCATGCAAATATCCTTTAACATAATATCCTCCTTACAAATATACGTCTTCACCCTGTTTCTTCCATACAGTCTGGTGAGATCCCTTAATTTATCTATATGTTCCTGTGTAAATTCCCATGTTGCGCCCTTGGTAAGCCTCCACTTCCAGTTGCCGCCAAGCGTTGATGGATAGTTCATTCTGGCGCTGTTGTCCTTGCCCAGAATATCCTGCATCTGAAGTATGACCGTGTCCGCTGAGCTCATATACAGCGCATGTATCATCTTCTCTGCCACATCATCCAGACTGTCAGCCATGAGGTATTTCATCATGTAGTCCTGAAGCTCCTCACTCTGTCCGCTGATATAACTTTTCAGCATATCATTATCGTGGGTTCCAATATATGCTACGTAGTTCTTTGCGTGATTGTGCGGCAGATATTCATTTGCCGTATTGCCGTCAAATGCAAATTCCAACACCTTCATGCCCGGATAACCGGATTCCTTTACAAGTTTCTGAACCTCTGGCACGACCACGCCGAGGTCCTCTGCTATAACCTTGGATGAACCTATGGCACTGTCTATAGCATCGATGAGTTTCTTTCCCGGTCCCTGTCTGTAGTAGCCATCCCTCGGCTCGCCATTTGCCGGGATGCTGTAGTATCTGACTATTCCGATAAAATGATCTATACGGATCACGTCGTAGAGCTTTGCAGATGCAGCAATTCTCTTCTTCCACCACGCGAAATCATCCTTCTCCATGACATCCCAGTCATAAATCGGGTTACCCCACTTCTGTCCGTAGCTTGAGAACATGTCTGGTGGACATCCTGCCACAACCGCCGGTGCAAGGCTTCCGGACAGCTGGAACTGGTCTGTGTTAGCCCACACATCAGCACTGTCCAGTGCCACATAGATTGGAATATCTCCAATGATGCTTATTCCATTTCTGTTGGCGTACTCTTTTAATGACATCCACTGCTGGTAGAACTTGAACTGAAGGAATTTGTAGAATTCCACGTCTTCACCAAGCTTTTCTCTGTAAGCTGCCATTGCCTCCGGCTTTCTCTTCTTGATCGCCGGTTCCCACGCAAGCCATTCTCTGTTGTTATGATCTGCTTTGATCGCCATATACAGCGCATAGTCATCTATCCACTGTTCATTTTCCTCTATGAAATCTACGTAATCCCTGCTGTCTTTGTGCTCTGATCTGCCAAATGCTTTTCTGAGAACTTCAAATCTCTGTCTGTATATTCTGGCGTAGTCGATCTCGCCATCACTGTCAGCCCATTTGTAGGATTCTACCTCCTCTTTCTTGAGAAGCCCTTCAGCTATCAATGTAGCCAGATCGATAAAATACGGATTGCCCGCAAATGCTGAAAACGACTGATAAGGACTGTCACCGAAGCTTGTTGGTCCTATCGGAAGCACCTGCCAGTACTTCTGCCCTGCTCTTTTCAACATATCAACAAAATCATAAGCATCTCTTCCCATGGTTCCAATTCCATATGGTGATGGGAGGCTGCTTATCGGCAGGAGTATTCCTGCGCCACGCTCCAACGCTTTACTCATATATGATACCTCCTGAACAGTTCCTGTTATGGCTTGTATTTTATTAGCATTTCCCCTTTTATGCTTGCATTATATAAGCAATTAATTGTACAATTCTATCATCTTGATGATGTACAATATGTAAAAGCTGTAAAAAATCGTCGAATTTATGAACAAAAAGGAGGCACATGGTTATATGAACAGTCTTGAATACGAAAATCTTCTGGAGAATAAGACACATGCGGACCCGATGTTTCCGTATAATACTTACCTGTGCTCCATACCACTTGACTTCAATTCTGTGTCTCTGCACTGGCATGAATTTATGGAGATTATCTATATCAAAAAAGGCAAGGGAAATGTGACTGTGGACTTCACAACTCACTATGTTGAGGATGGTGACATAGTCATTATCCTGCCAGGGCACATTCACGGAATCTCCCAGCACGAAGGCTATTCAATGGAATATGAGAATATTCTTTTCTCCGTCGACATGTTCAGATCCAGAAATCACGACTCACTGGACAGCGAGTTTTTCCTGCCTCTGCTGGCGGGCGACGTGGATATCAAGAGTATTTATGACAGGGACGATCCATTATATCCGTCTCTTTCCGCGTGTCTTAACAGGGTAGACAAGCTCTGCTCAGAGACGCCAAAGGGATACCACCTTGCACTTAAGGGATGCTATTTTGAATTCTTCTACATTCTCTATGCCAACTCCACCGCAAGGGATGAGGCAGACAGGAAGAACCGAGCCAGGGATCTGGAGAGAACAAAACTCATCCTCTCCTACATAGACGAAAATTACAAAGAGGCCATATCCATAACGGATATAGCCTCCTACTGTGGATTCTCTGAATCCCATTTTATGCGATTTTTCAAGAACACCATGGGGGTGTCATTTGTATCATATCTGAACGACTTCAGGCTGAATGTTGCCGCAAGACTTCTCTCCTCCAATGACGAGAGCATACTCTCCGTCGCGGAGAACTGCGGCTTCTTCAACCTGTCCTACTTCAACAGGATGTTTAAGAAGAAATACGGCGTGACTCCGGGCCGGTACAGAGAAACTCACAACTGACAACAGAGCGTATATTCCCTACTGAAAAGTCACCACTCAAACTGCGCCATGCATACTTCAGTTACGCATCCGATCTGGAGTATGAATTTTTCATCTGATTGCTCAGCTCATAAAGCACCTTCCCAAGAGTGTCGCTTGCCGCCTGCCTTACCATGTCCGCCATCTCCTGATTGGCCTGCTGTCTGAGTTTCTGCCCCAACTTACTGACAGCATCCGTCTGCACATCCCTATCAGCTCCGAGAAGATCATCATACCTGTATATGATCTCATGAGCCTTAGACATGACCTTCTCGTCATATCTCTCAATATGGAACACCGACTTCGCATAAGATGCGTCCGCCATCGCCGCGATCATACGGCTGGTCCAGTAGAAGTTGTCCGTGGAAATATCCGCCCCTGTATTTGCCAGATACTCAGGAGTCGTGTCTACATTTGCATAGAAAGGAACCATGACATTGAATGCATTCGATGCAAATGCTATCCACTGTACAGCGCAGATCTCCTCTCCAACATATGGTCTCATCTGGATCGCCGACATGAAATCCGTCCTGTTCACACCTATCGATCTATATGCCCCGCGCATCTTATTGTCGCCGTAATTGCCGTACGGATCATACGGAGTTCCCTGATAATGCGAAGAAAGCACATACTTCACATCCTCCATGGTTATCTTCTTCTCTGGTATCATGCACCATGGAATGTCATCCGAAACCGGCGTAAAGTCCGCATCCGGTCCGTCCCAGACTGCCGAATTCGGGTTGAGCGTCCGCTCCATGAACCATGCCCTCGGGGTGTTGTACACGTGATCCGCATCGTCGTGACTGCCGAATATATCCCGTGGACAGATCGTGTCCTCCATATTCTCCACGTTCAGATGATACTTCTCTATAAATGCTGGAAGATCTGCCGAGCACATGAACTCGCTCTGCGCTCCCATTGCGTCTGCCATATCAAATTCGTCCATACCAAACTGGTT
>OKRY01002062.1_pt1 | contig 15993 bp, 13 predicted proteins | sample 1601121 | NCBI WGS metagenome assembly OKRY01 (sample SAMEA3541546, study PRJEB24748) | human gut metagenome | biome: human gut; feature: human-associated habitat; material: faeces | place: China | collected 2012
ATGGCTGATACAGTGGCGTAAAGAGCGCAGCCACGAAGAGCTTGATTCTTTTGCATTTGAGGGTTATCAGAGAGATTCCTATCTGATACCGGTCCAGACAGCACGTTTCGGTTCCGGTGAGGCGAAATGTACGATCATGGAATCTGTACGTGGTGACGATATCTATCTGATGGTTGATGTATGTAACTACAGTCTTACCTACAGCATCGGACCATACGAGAATCTTATGTCTCCTGATGACCATTTTCAGGATCTGAAACGTGTGATCGGCGCAATCGGCGGCAAAGCCCGCAGAGTAAACGTGATTATGCCTTATCTGTACGAAAGCCGCCAGAATATCCGCAGCGGCAGAGAATCCCTGGACTGTGCAACAGCACTTCAGGAGCTTGTAAGTATGGGTGTGGAAAACATCATCACTTTTGACGCACATGACGCGCGCGTGCAGAATGCAACACCTCTGCATGGATTTGAGACTGTACAGCCATCTTATCAGTTTATCAAAGCTCTTCTCAACCATGAGAAAGGACTTCACATCGACAACGATCATTTCATGATCATCAGCCCTGATGAGGGAAGCATGAACCGCGCAATCTATCTTGCCAATATCCTTGGTGTTGATATGGGTATGTATTACAAACGTCTGGATTACTCCAAGAGAATCAACGGACGTCACCCGATCGCAGCTTACGAATTCCTCGGTCCAAACCTTAAGGGCAAAGATATGATCCTGATCGATGATATGATTTCTTCCGGTGATACAGTTCTTAAGATTTCTTCTCTCCTCAAGGAAAGAGGAGCAGGCAGAATTTATATCTGCTCTACTTTCGGACTGTTTACAAACGGACTCGAGAAATTTGATGAGGCTCATAAGGCAGGAGTGTTTGACAAACTGCTCACTACAAACCTGATCTATCAGTCTCCTGAGCTTCTTGCAAAAGATTACTACATCTCCTGTGATATGAGTAAATATATCGCCCTGATCATTGATACTCTTAATCATGATCAGTCTGTAAGCTACCTGCTCAATCCGGTTGACAGGATCAACCACTGCGTAAGCAATTACATGGCTCAGTATGATGAGAAATAAATAACTTCTGTAAAATTTATAAAAAGAGATTTCATGTTCTGTTCCGGCTGTTTCATCCGAAATTCCTGCAGTACATGAAATCTCTCTTTTTGTTATATATAATGCGATCCACTCTTCTATGCTGCCCTACACTGAATAACTGCTTCGCAGTCTGGTTAAAAATTCAGGAAATAATTTGCTTCCCATAAGGGATTCCATCTCTGTCCAGAAGTTCCATCTCGCGTTTACTGCAGGTACTGATGATAACCTGCTTTTTCTCCTTATACATCCATCCAAGAACTGCCTCAAGATCTTCTTCCTCATACATCCCAAAGATATCATCCAGTATCACCGGCAGACTTTCTTCCTGACACAGAAGCTCTCCTGCATGCTGTTTTTGGTGGCGCTGCTGCTGTTTCTCTTTTCCTTTGCAACGGCGGTGGTTACCTCCCGCCATGCAGGGCGTGCGGTGGTGTTCTTTGGCCTGCTGGTGTTTGTGTGCGGCTGTGTGCTGGCATTGCCCGGACTGTCCGTATGGTTTACCGGGCACCGGAATCTGTTGAACGGCAGCATGTATTTCGGCCCGGCGGATTTATTGCTGGGTGTGTTTGCCTTGGCTTTTGTGCAGGATCTGCGCCGTCGCAGCGCAGCGGATTAGGAGCGTGCCTTTGTTTTTTGCAACTCTAAAGACCGTGGCCGGTCAGGTACTGATGCTGTACCTGATCTCTCTAATCGGCTTTGTGACGGATAAGTTGGGCGTGTTTCGCCAGGCGGACGCCAAGCGGGTGATCGACCTGCTGTTTAATATCGTGCTGCCCATTGCCATTATTTATACATTTATGACCATGGCGTATAATCCGGACCATGTGCGGGGTATTCTTTTGGCGTTTGTGTGCGCTTTTGCTACCCACCTGGTGGGCGGCGTGCTGGGACAGCTGTGCTTTCGCCACCGCAGTCCCATGGAGCGGGGCGTGTACCGCTACGGTATGCTGTTCTCCAACGCCAGCTTTTTGGCGCTGCCTTTGGCTCTGGCGGTGATTGGCTCGGAGGGCGTGTTCTACTGCTCCGTTTATGTGGCTGTTTTTAATGTGGTGGCCTTTACCTACGGCATTTATGAGATCAGCGGCCATACCGCCAAGATCGACCTGCGCCGGTTGGTGCTGAACCCCGGCTCCATGGCGGTGCTCATCGGGCTGCCGCTGTTCTTTTTGCAGCCCAAGCTGCCCCAGGTGATCCTGCGGCCCATGGAGATGGTGGGCAACTGTAATTCGCCCTTGGCCATGATGATTTTCGGCACCTTTCTTGCCAATGCGGACTGGAAGCGTATGTTCGCCAAAAAGGAGCTGTACTTTTGCTCCCTGATGCGTTTGGCAGTGATCCCCCTGTGTATGGTGGGGCTGTTTTACCTGTGCGGTGTGCGGGGTGATCTGCTGATCGCTATGGTCATCTCCGCCTCTGCCCCCACGGCGACCAATACGGCTATGTATGCGGCCAAGTACGACAATGACGCCGCCTTGGGCAGCGAGTTGGCCGCCCAGTCCTCGCTGTTTTCCATTGTTACCATGCCGGTGGTGGTGGCGTTGGCAGCGGTGATTTAACCCCCAAAAAGGTGAAATTTGTCTAAATAAGTACAAATTGTAAATTTTATTTGAAGTAATAATACAGATAGTTGTAAAGTTGCGAATCAAGGCGTATAATAGGAAGCATTAACGGAAAGGATGGATGTTTATATGAAGCTGGTTATGGCTGTAATTTCCAATAAAGATGTTTCCAAAGTTTTGGATGCGATTACGAAGGAGGGCTTTTCCTCCTCCCGCATCTCCACCACCGGTCAGTTCTTGGCCGATGGGCACACCACGCTGTTTATCGGCACGGAGGATCACAAGGTGGAGCAGCTGTTCGATGTGCTGGGCAAGCATGTGACCAAGCGGGTGGTGCGCCAAGTGGGCGTGGCCAGCACGCTGGAAGGCTCGTTGCTGCGCCAGCCGGTGGACGTGGAGGAATACGGCGCTGTGGCGTTTGTGATCAATGTGGACGAGTTCCGCAAATTGTAAAGGCAAGTATGGAATTTAAGCACTTTCTCGGGAATGAAAAAATCAAGGCGCAGCTGTCTGCATTGGTAGACGGCGGCCGCCTGCCCCACGCAGTGGTACTGGAGGGGGAGAGCGGTCTGGGTAAGCGCACGCTGGCCGGTGAACTGGCTGCGGCATTGGTGTGCCGGGGCGAGCACCGTCCTTGCGACAGCTGTCCCCAGTGTCACAAGGCCCGTGCCGGGGTGCACCCGGATATTTTGGTCTATGCCCCGGAGGGGGGCGCCCGTTCGTTCCATAAAAAGACGGTGGATCAAATTGTGGGCGATGTGTATATGACCCCCAATGAGGCGGATTATAAGGTCTACATATTGGTTAACGCCCATTTGATGAGCGTGCAGGCCCAGAATGCCATTTTGAAAGTGTTGGAGGAACCGCCGGCTTATGTGCGGTTCATTTTAACGGTGGAGAACAAGAGCGCTTTGCTGCCCACGGTGCTGTCCCGCAGTGTGGTGTTTCGGTTGGAGGGCGTGCCGGTAGAGATCGGTGCGGATTATATTTTGCAGCGGCAGCCGGAGGCGGACCCGGATCGGGTGCGCCAGGCGTTGCAGCTGTGGAACGGCAACATCGGAAAGGCCATGGAGAGCCTGGAGGACGGCGAGGCCGCCAAGTACAGCGCCTTGTCCGCAGAACTGTGCCGTGCGCTGGTGGCGGAGAATGAGTATGCGCTCATTTGCGCCTGTGCTCCACTGCAAAAGGACAGGCAGGCGGTACTGAATATCTGCGGGGTGCTGCGGGATCTGTTTCGGGACGCATTGGTGCTGGACAGCGGCGCCGATCTGCTTTCCGGCAGCGATGAAATTCCCCGGCTGCTTGGATCTAAATGTACAAGAAAACAACTGCTGCAACTGGTATCTGTGGCAGAGGACACCTATCAGCGGGCGCTGCAAAATGCCAATAACGCCCTGCTGATCACAAAATTTTGCGCCGATTTGCGCCAGGCGATCGGCCGTTAGGAGGATAGATTATGACAAAAGTGGTAGGCGTTCGGTTTAAGGACACCGGCAAAACATATTATTTTGACCCCAAGGGGTTGGAGATTAAGAAAGGCGACCTGGTGGTGGTAGAGACCGCCCGAGGTATGGAATGCGGCGTGGCCCAGTATGCGCCCAAAGAGGTGGCGGAGAATGAGGTCACTGCACCCCTCAAGCCGGTGCTGCGTATTGCCACCGCCAGAGACAAGCAAATTTTAGAAGAAAATAAAGAAAAAGAGAAGCGCGCCTACGAGGTGTGCCTGCAAAAGATCGAGAAACACAAGCTGGATATGAACCTGACCGAGGTGGAATACGCCTTTGACGGGTCCAAGATCCTGTTTTATTTTACCGCGGACGGCCGTGTGGACTTTAGAGAGCTGGTTAAGGATCTGGCCTCCACTTTCCATACCCGTATTGAGCTGCGCCAGATCGGTGTGCGGGACGAGGCCAAGATGCTGGGTGGTCTGGGCGTGTGCGGGCGGCCGTTTTGCTGCTCCACCTTCCTGAATGACTTCCACTCCGTGTCTATCAAAATGGCCAAGGAGCAGGGACTGAGCCTGTCCCCCTCTAAGATCAGCGGCACTTGCGGGCGGCTGATGTGCTGCCTGAAATATGAGCAGAACTCTTATGAATACCTGGCAAAGATTACCCCCCGCCGAGGCACCGTGGTGGACTGCCGAGAGGGTCGAGGCACGGTGGTAGACGCTGCGTTGCTCACCGGTAAGCTGAAAGTGCAGCTGGATAATGCGCCGGAGGGCGCACCGGTGATCGTCAATCGGGAAGAAGTGCGCGTGGTGCGTGCGCCCCGTCGCGGCGGCAAAAATGAGAAAAAAGCGGACAAGCCCGCCCAGGCGGAGAAGTAAGGCAAGACTAATTTTTAAGAATTTACTTGCATTTTCAAATCAATGCTGTTATATTTAGGTTGAGAAACATACAGGAGGTGTTTATCATGGCATATCAGATTTCTGATGATTGTATTTCCTGCGGTGCTTGCGCAGCAGAGTGTCCGGTTTCCGCCATCTCCGAGGGTGACGGCAAATTTGTAATTGACGCTGACGTTTGCATTGAGTGCGGTGCGTGCGAGGCAACCTGCCCCGTGGGTGCGCCTGCCCAGGCATAAGCGGATTTTGTAGATTTTTCTGCTTTTGTACAAACAAAAAGGAACACGCCGAGAGCTTTGGCTTTGGGCGTGTCTTTTTTTGCCCGCTTGCCAAAGCGGGGCGGCAGGTATATAATAAGCGCAAAGACCCGGGTACGGCCCGGTAGTGGGAGAGCCTATGAACGAGACGGTTATGCCTTTGGCAGAGCACATGCAAATCGTGGTCAGTGACCGCCACACCTTTGGTACGGACGCCGTGGTGCTGGCGGATTTTGCCCGTATTCGCCGCCGGGATCGGGCGCTGGATTTGGGCACAGGTTGTGGAATTATTCCTTTGCTTTGGCTGCGAGATGCCCGGCAAAGTCCGGTGGCGTGCCTGGATATTCAGGACCGGGCGGTACGGCAGGTGCAGCAATCCATTGCGCTGGATCATTTGGAAGAGCGGCTAACCGTGCAGCAGGCAGATCTGCGAGATCATCGGCAGCTGTACCCGGCGGGCAGCTTTACTCTGGTGAGTATGAACCCGCCGTACAAGCCGGTGGACACGGGCATTTTGTCTCCGGAGCCGTGGGATCAAATTGCCCGGCACGAGGTGTGTTGCACCTTGGAGGACGCCTGTACGGCAGCGGGCTATCTGTTGCAGTTCGGCGGGCGGTTTTGCATTTGCCATCGGCCGGAACGGCTGGCGGATATTGTAACGGCCATGCGTGCCCATGATTTGGAGCCTAAGCGGCTGCGGCTGGTGCAGCACCGGGAGGGAGAGGCACCCTTTTTGCTGCTGATGGAGGGGCGCAAGGGCGCGAAGGCGTATTTAACGGCGGAGCCTACGCTGATTTTGGAAAGTCCGGCGGGCCGGGCGGAAATGGGAAGAATATACGGCGCATATTTTGCAGGAGGCGCAAAGTGAGCGGTACTTTATATGTGGTGGGCACGCCCATCGGGAATTTAAGCGACTGGTCGCCCCGGGCGGTTGACACCCTGGGGACTGTGGATTTTATTGCAGCAGAGGACACCCGGGTGACCTTAAAGCTGCTGAATCATTTTGGTATCAAAAAAGAGATGGTCAGCTATTATGAGCACAACCGTCGAGAGCGGGGCGAGATCATCACTGCCCGCATTGCGGCGGGGGAGGACTGCGCCATTGTAACGGACGCGGGTATGCCTGCTATTTCGGACCCGGGGCAGGATCTGGTGCACCTGTGCCACTTGCAGGGGATCCCGGTGGTGTCCGTGCCCGGACCGGTGGCTTTTGCCACAGCGCTGGCGGTGTCCGGTATGGAGAGCGGGCGCTTTACCTTTGAGGGCTTTTTGTCCGTCAATAAAAAATCCCGCCGGGACCACCTGGAGGAGCTTAAGGACGAGAAGCGCACCATGATTTTTTATGAGGCGCCGCATAAGTTTATCAACACCATTGGGGATCTGCACCGGGTGTTGGGTGACCGGGAGATCGCCATTGTGCGGGAACTGACCAAGGTGCATGAGCAGGTGGTACGTACCACCTTGGCACAGGCGGAGAAAGACTATACGGAAAATAAGATCAAAGGGGAGATCGTGCTGATCGTGGCAGGCAAAAAGGCCGAGCCAACGGACGCCATCACCTTTGACCAGGCGGTGGAACAGGCCCGTGCGCTGGTGGAGAAAGGCGCTTCCGTTAACGCTGCCGCCAAGGAGATTGCCGCGGTAACCCCGTACAAAAAAGGCGATCTCTATAAGGCACTGCTGTGAGTGGGTGTAATGCCTGTCCCCGCCGGTGCGGTGTTGACCGTACCACAGCCGTGGGCGCCTGTGGTGTGGGCGCTGCCTTTCGGGTGGCGCGTATGGCGCTGCACGCCTGGGAGGAGCCGTGTATCAGCGGCAAATCCGGCAGCGGAGCAATCTTCTTTTCCGGCTGTCCGCTGAAGTGCGTGTTTTGTCAGAATATGGAAATCAGCCGGGGCTGCAAGGGCGTGGACCTAACCGAGGACCAGCTGATTGCCGGTATGCAGCGGCTGATTGACGCCGGGGCGCAGAATATCAATTTGGTCAGCCCCACCCAGTACGCACCGGCCTTGGCGCGGCTGCTGCGCCGATGGAAGCCCCCGGTGCCGGTGGTGTACAACACCGGCGGCTATGAGCGATTAGAGACCCTGCGGCAGCTGGAGGGACTGGTGGATATTTATTTGCCGGATTTTAAGTACACCCGCCCGGCTAAGGCGGCGGCTTACAGCGCTGCGCCGGACTATGTGGAGCGGGTGGGCCCGGCGCTGCTGGAAATGCGCCGCCAGGTGCAGGACCGGTGGGACGGGGATAAAATGCTGTCCGGTATGATCGTGCGCCATTTGATTTTGCCGGGCAATACCAATTCGGCCATTGAGGTGCTGAACTGGCTGCACAGCCATTTGCCGGATACCTATGTGTCCCTGATGGCTCAGTACACCCCTATGCCGGGGCTGGAGCGCTACCCGGAGCTGACGCGCACCATCACTCGCCGGGAGTACGACAAGGTGGTGGATCATGCTCTGGCGCTGGGTATGGATCATGTGTTTTTGCAGCAGCGCAGCGCGGTAGGTAAAGATTTTATTCCGGCATTTGATTTTACCGGCATTGTGTGATAGAATACAGTCAGACGCTGTGCGCCGAAAAGTGTAAAAACGAGGGAATGTACAAATGAAGAAATTTTTTCAGGAGTTTAAGGCATTCATTTCCCGCGGCAATGTGATGGACCTGGCCGTCGGCGTGATCATCGGTTCCGCTTTTACCGGCGTGGTTACCGCTTTGACGGACTCGATCATCAAACCGCTGCTCAACTGTATCGGCGGCGCGGAGATCCAGGGCAAGATTCATCTGCTGGGAGATAATTATTTGGACTACGGCGCGTTTTTGTCCGCTGTGGTGAATTTCCTGATTATGGCGCTGATCATCTTTTGTATGGTCAAGTGTATGGTCAAGGGGCTGAATAAGCTGTCAGACGCAGTGAAGCACGCCACCCATGAGAAAGAGGCCCAGGCGGCAACCACCACCAAGGTCTGCCCCTACTGCAAGAGCGAGATCGACATTGCTGCCACCCGCTGTCCCCACTGCACCTCGGTGCTGGAGGACGAAAAGGCAGAGTAACGACAGCTAAAACTGAATATGTAGCGACAATAATTTTACATAGAATCAGCAGGCATTGCCTGCGTTAAGGGGGATTTTTCTATGAAAACGAAAGCGTACACTTATCCCAGCGCCAGCGCGCTGGCCACCATCCATGCCTGGCAGTGGTATCCAGAGGACGGCAATGTGAAGGCCGTGCTGCTGCTCCACCACGGTATGGCTGAGCACTGCGGCCGCTACGGCGACTTTTTGCAGGCCTTTGCGGATATGGGTTATGCGGTCTTTATGCACGATATGCTGGGCCACGGTCAGTCCTGCGAAACGCCGGAAGACAGGGGGTTCTTTGGTGATAAGGACGGGTACAATGCTCTGCTGCAAGATGTGCGGCGGCTGTATGACATTGCCCGGGGCGAGTATCCGGACAAGAAGCTGGTTATTGCCGGCCATTCTATGGGCAGCTTTATTATGCGGTGCTTTACCGCCCGCTACCCGGATTTGGACTATGCGGCGGCCATTTATGTGGGCACCGGCGGGCCGAATCCGCTGGCAAATATCAGCGTGGCGGTGACCAATGTACTGGGCGCCGTTAAGGGTAAGCGCTACCGCTCCAAGTGGCTGGAGAATACCGGCTTTAAGGGCTATAACGATCATTTTGAGGGTCGCACTTCTGTGGACTGGCTCAGTCGAGATACCGCATCGGTGGATGATTATGTTGCAGACGACGCCTGCGGTTTCACCTTTACTGTGGCCGCCTACGGCGATCTGGGACGGCTGATGTTGGAGTGCGGCAGTAAGGACTGGTACGCCCGCGTTCCAAAGGATCTGCCGATTCTCTTTGTGTCCGGCCAGGAGGATCCGGTGAGCAATTACGGTGCCGGTATTCGGGCGGTCAGCGACCGACTGAAGGCCACCGGCCACACCCGGGTGCAGGTTCTTTTGTATCCCGGTGCCCGGCACGAGATCCTGCGAGAGACCAACAGCCCGGAGGTGTACCGGGATATAGACGCCTTTATTACCAAAGCGGTTTTGCGGGCGAAATAAACACTGAAAAACAGCCGAGGACTTGTATTTTGCAGGCCCTCGGCTTTCTCTTGCCTTTTTTGCCACGATCGGGTATAATCAAATTGGAATAGAGGCTTTTGTTTTATCAGGAGGTATGGGTATGAAAAGAATGCGTTTGCTATCTCTTTTGCTGGCGCTGGTGCTGGTGTGCACCGCTATGCCGGTTACGGCTGCGGCTGCCGATGGACTGGCAAGTGCTACCGTTTGTACGACCCATACAGTCCATACCGAGGGGCAGAGCGCAGAGGACTGTACCGGCCTGGCTCCGTATCTGGCTCCGGACGGTACCGCTTGGGCGGCGGTGGGGGACGATACCACGAAGGTCAAGACCTGGCACTGCTTCCAGCAGGATATAGATGTGGCGCTGACAGACACGCTGCACCGTATGCTCCGGCGAGAGACTGCTTTTACCCTGTATATTGCGGTGAAAAAAAGCGATTACGATCCTACCACCGGCAAGCTGCAAAAGGCGCTGTATGAGCGGTTGCGAAGCAACGCCCTGGCGGAGAAAGCGGGCACCATTGAGGGCGGCGATTTTTTGGACGCCCAGATCCAGGACTTCCGGCAAGATGATTTGAAAATCTCTTGGCTCAATGTGGAGGGCTATGACGACTGGAACGGGCCGGTGGCCTTTTATGAGGTGCACTGCACCCTCAAATATTGCGACACGGTACAGCAAATGGAGATTCTGCGCCAAGCGGCGAAAAAGTGGAACCAACTGTTTGTTACCGACAATCCCACCATCGCGGCGGAGAAGGATACAAACCGCCGCCAGTACCTGATCGTCAAGACCATTTATGACTTTTTGGCGGAGAATACGATTTACAATACGGCGGCCTATGAGGGCTTTATGAACGAGGGCAAAACCGACTGGTACGCCCATACCGCCTACGCAGCGTTCTTTGGCCTTACAGGGCAGGGGGCTGCGGATTTGGACGGCACCGGCTACGATTGGTCCGTGCGGCAAAAAAACAGCCTGATGGTGATCGGCACCACCGGCCAGGGCAAGGCCGTGTGCGAGGGCTACGCGGCGCTGTTTTACTATCTGTGCCGTTTGAACGGCATTGCCTGCAACACGGTGATGGGCAGCAAAATGGTGCGCAATGAGAACACCGGGAAACTACAAAAGGATATGCACGCCTGGAACTTTGTGTATTTGGACGACGGCACCGGCAGCGGCTACCAATGGTATCAGGTGGACGCCACCTTTGCCGCCTCCAACAACCTGCGGTTCCCGGGTTTTATCAATTATTACTATTTTCTTTGTGGGTCGAAAAATGCATACTTCACTTTGGAAAACGATCATCAGCAGTTGGACGATACCAAATCGTATCCGCTACTGTCTGCGACGGACTACCGCTTTGCCTCTACCGGCGAGAATCTGTCCGATTTTGACGGACAGGGCTATATGGTGCTGATGCGTCGCGGTGCCGAAGGTCAAATACGGGATTCTATTCTGATTCAACGGGCGGCGGACGGCAGCTGTGCCTATTTTAAGGCGCAGACGGACGGCAATGGTACGGTGCTGACGGACGAGAACGGGCAAGCCAAGGTGACCCCTCTGCCGGACGGCACCGGGCTGGATTATGTGGGCGAGGAAGGCGAATTCTCTCTGCTGATTCCGGGCTATGTGTTTGGTCGGGAGTACTCCACTGTGTATGAGACCGGCGACGATCGTTATGCGCCGGGACAGCACACCATTATTGCCACGGACGGTACTGCACAGCTTTCTTGTTCCTTTTACCTTAACAAGATTGATGTAACCAAGGAAAAGAACCAGATCGAACTGCATAATCTGGATAAAAACGGTGCCATTACTTATAATGTTTGCCCCATTCAGGTGGATGTGCATGTGGTGGACGGCTACGGCCATACTGCGGTGCGGGATAAGGACTACACCGTATTGTTCCTCGATGAGAACGGCACACAGGTGGATACCCTGTCCGAGCCCGGCAAGTACACCATCGTGTTGGATTTTTCTATCAGCGACCGTTATACCGGCAAGCTGAAGGGGAGCGGTACCAACCAGCTGCGGTTTGAAATTGCCAAGCTGCCCATGAACCGGGCAGGCTTTGGCGATGTGCAGGCGCCGTACTCCGGCAAGAGCATTGCAGATGTGATGTCTGCCATGACCTTTGTTGGCACCACCACAGACGGCAAGCCTTATAAAAAGACGTTCAAAGAGGGCGAGGACTACACCCTCACATACAGCGGCTCCACGGTGCATGCCGGCAGTGGTACCTATACCGTGACGGCACTGGAGGGATCCAAGTACCTGACCGGCAGCGCGACCTATACTTATACCATCGCCGCGGCGTCTATTGCCGGGTACGGCGGGTCGGATGTTTGCGCGCCGGTGACCTATAACGGCAGTGCCCAGCGCCCCGGTACCGCTTGGTTTGACAGTCAAAGCGGCTTAAAGTCCGGTCGGGACTATACGGTAGTCCGTTACAGTGCCAATACCAATGCAGGTATCGCCAATGTGACGGTGCAGGGCAAGGGCGACTATACCGGTACGGCTGTGCTGCACTTTAAGATCAATCAAAAATCCCTGAACGACAGGGATGTGTCTGTTCGGTGTACCCCTACCGCGAAGGGCGCCACGATCAAGGCAACCTATAAGGGCAAGACCTTGCGGCAGAACAAGGATTACACCGTGTCCATTGCCACCAGAGGCACCACCCGCACGGTAACGGTGCAGGGCAAGGGTAACTTTAAGAGCAGCCGGCAATTTAAGATCCATGTGCATGCCTATAAGTGCACCGCCAAAAAAGCGGCCACCTACTTTGCCACCGGATATAAGAAATATAAGTGCACCGCTTGCGGCGCCAAAAAGACGGAAAAGCTGGCACAGCTGAAACCGGCGATCGCATCGCTGAAAAGCAGCAAAAAAGGCCGGCTGACCGTAAAGTGGAAGAAGGGCAGTGGCATTAGCGGTTACCAGATCAGCTATTCCACTTCGTCCAAATTCACCAAATCCACCACCAAGTCGGTAACGATAACCAAGGCGGGCTCCACCGCCAAGACCCTGACGAAACTCAAAAGCAAGAAAAAGTATTATGTGCGCATTCGGGTGTATAAAAAGCAAAAGGGCGGCAAGCTGTACGGCGCCTGGTCCCCGGTGAAAAGTACCAAAGTGCGGTAATTTGACTTTGTTTTCTCTTTATGTTATAGTGAGGCCGAATAAATAACCCAAACGAGGTGTGATATGAAACAAAAATGTAAATCTCTGTTTTGCGCTCTGTTGTGCCTGGTGCTGATGTGCGCTACCGTGTTACCGGCATGGGCAGCCACTACGGCGCCGGCGTTTGGCACCGATGTGTCTCAGCATAACGGAAAAGGTGTGGATTACCCCGCATGGAAGAAGGCGGGCAAGACCTTTACTATGATCCGTATGAGCTACGGCAACGACCACCTGGATCCGCAGTTTTGGAATAATGTGAATGCGGCAGAGGCAGCGGGCGTGCCCTTTGGCGTGTACCATTACAGCTATGCGTTCAATACCAAGGAGGCCACGATTGAGGCCAATTATGTTAAGAGCGTGTTGGCTCAGATGAAGGGCAAGTACAAGTATTTTGTGCTGCCGGTGGCTTATGACCTGGAGGATCAGCTGATCCTGGACAACAGCAACAAAAAGACCATTATTCAGCACGCCATTACTTTTTGCGACGCCATTCGCGCAGCGGGCTACACCCCGATGGTTTACGCCAACCTGAATTGGTTTGCCAATTATTTGAATGTGCAGACGCTGCATAGCAAGGGCTATAAGCTGTGGTACGCCAACTGGCAGCCAAAAACCACTGATTTTTCCGCCCCGGTGCAGATTGGCAAAACCGGCGTGTATGCGGATATTTGGCAGTATGCCGAGGGTGATATGGACGCCGGCGTGCCGGATTATAATGTGTTGTGGAATTTTGAAGCGCTGGCTAAGGATTATACAGACGGCGGCAGTTATACCCAAACCGCCTATAAGGCGGCCACTTGTAAACAGCTGGGCAGTATGACTTATACTTCTACCGGCGGCAATGTACTGTCTTTGACCTTGCCTTATAGCGCTCATCGGTATGCTCAGATCGGTAATAACCTGACCCGGGCCACTGCTTCCAAGGACGGCAAACGGGTGTATACTTATCGCTGTGCCGTGTGCGGCAAGCAGTACACCAAGACCGTTGCGTACTATAAAGCCAGCAATATCAAGCTGAGCAAAACCGCTTACACCTATAACGGCAAGGTGCAAAAACCGTCTGTGACTGTAAAGGACAGCAAGGGCAAGGCCCTGAAGAATGGAACGGATTATACCGTCAGCTATCCCAAGGGCATGAAGAATGTGGGCAAATACACCGTGAAAGTGACCCTCAAGGGCAATTACAGCGGTACAAAGAGTCTGTCTTATAATATTAACCCCAAGGGCACAAGTGTGTCTAAAGTGAAAGCCGCCAAAAAAGGCTTTAAGGTCACTTGGAAAAAGCAGGCGACCCAAACCTCCGGGTATCAGGTGCAGTATAGTACCAGCAGCAAGTTTAAGAAAGCCAAGACGGTGACGATCAGCAAGAATAAGACAACTTCTAAGAGTGTGAGCAAGCTGTCCGCCAAGAAGAAGTATTATGTGCGGGTACGCACCTATAAAACCGTCAAGGTGAACGGCAAAAATGTAAAACTCTACTCCGGGTGGAGTAAGGCCAAAAGCGTGACCACCAAGAAGTAAGATTATTTTGGCTTTCCAATAGGCGTAGGGCGGGGGCTTGCTCCCGCCGAACAATAAAAAACGCCCTCTGTTTCACTTAAGAAACAGAGGGCGTTTTCTATTTACCAGTGCATGATTACAAAAGGTTATCGTACCAAAAGCGATGGTCGTGGGTATTATAAAGGCCGATGACCGTGGTGTCCTTGCACGCAGCAGTCAGTCCTTGGCTGCTGCGGCTTCTTCTTTGTCCAGCTGTTCGGAGGTCTTGTTGTAGATAAAGTCGATCAGCTGCTTTTTATTCTCCTCTTTATTGATGGCGATGATGGAGTTGCCGTTGATGGTGTCATACCACCAAGTGTCCGGGAAAGGAACCCGGGCCTGGTGGGTGCTGGTGGCGCAGCTGCCGGCCTTGGCCACAAAGCTGCACAGTTCGCTTTTGGTCATATCCGTCTCAATATACGGGGCGGCGTTGCTGGCCATTTTATACAGGGTAAAGGGGTTGGAGGACTTCATTTTCTTAATAATGGCGTTCATCACCGTGCGCTGGCGCTTGGTGCGTACAAAGTCCGTGTCGATCTTGCGAATGCGGCAGTAGGCCAGGGCCTGCTTGCCGGTCAGGTTGTGCTTGCCGGCCTCTAACTTCACATTGCCGTAGCGCTTGGGATGGCCGGTGACCTCCTTGGCCTCCGCCTTGGTAACCTTCACTTCTACGCCGCCGATGGCGTCCACCAGTACCTGGAACATCTCAAAATCCGCTACCACATAGTTGTCGATCTTTACGCCGAAGTTGTATTCAATGGTGTCTACCACGCCGCTGTAACCGCCGTACTGACAGGCGGCGTTCAGCCGTTGACTCATATCCTTGCAGGGGATATACACCCAGGTGTCTCGCAAAAAGGAGGTCATCTTAATGGTGTGGTGCACAGAGTCCACGGAAATCAGCATCATGGTGTCACTGCGGGAGGCGCTGGCCTTGTCTTTGGGTCTGGCGTCTACGCCCAGCAGCAGCACGTTCTTTACCCGCGGGTCGCTCTTTAGATTCGATGCTGTCACATATTCATTTTCTTTGTGCGCATTGTAGGTGATCTTGCCCAGCACGCCGGTGGCGCAGCCCATAAGAATGAAAATCAGCGCCAGCAGCACGCAAAAGATACTCAGCCCCACTTTTGCCTTTTTACTGCCCTTGCCTTTTTTTGGCGGCTTGCCGTGCTTGTCGGTGGGGGTATGGTTGCGGCCCACGGTGCGGGGATCACGGCTTGTCCGCTCCCGGTGGTGGGCACGCGTGGGCATAGGCGTGTTGCTCCGGTCCGTATAAAAATCTGCCGGGCGCTCGCTCTCAAACCGGCGGGGCGGCGCCGGTGGCTCTATGTAACCGTTTGGGTCATAGTCGTTATTTTGGTTGTACGGTGCCGAGGGGGCGTAGGGGTCCCGATAGTCGCAAGGGTTGATCCCGCTTTCGTCCTGCCGGTCGATCACATCCCGCTGCCGACGGTTAAAATCCAGGTCCACTCCCGGCACCAAATGCCGGTCTTCCTCCGGCACCGTGCGGTCCAGGGCGTCGTTCTCCCGCCGACGGCGGGGGTCAAAGCCTTCCTGTTCAAATCTGGGCATTCCGATTACCTGCCTTTCTTTGCTCCATAGTATTACAAAAAGAACAGAAATGCAAGACCTGTTCTGTAAATTCTTGCCCGGCAGAAAAACAGTTGACATTCCCCGGTGCTATGGATTAAAATGGAGAAGATGAGCCGGGCAGGCAGTTGCGCGCAGGTTACTGCGTGAGGAAAGTCCGAGCAGCACAGAGCAGGATAACGGCTAACGGCCGCCGGGGGCGACCCTAGGGAAAGTGCAACAGAAATAAACCGCCGCTTTTGCGGTAAGGATGGAAAGGCGAGGTAAGAGCTCACCGAGGGGGTGGAGACATTCCCTGCCATGTAAACCCTATCCGC
>OKRY01002068.1_pt1 | contig 15979 bp, 10 predicted proteins | sample 1601121 | NCBI WGS metagenome assembly OKRY01 (sample SAMEA3541546, study PRJEB24748) | human gut metagenome | biome: human gut; feature: human-associated habitat; material: faeces | place: China | collected 2012
AGATTTCTAATATTCTTTCCCTCATTAAATGTAGGTACAACTACTGATAACATATTTTTCTCCTTCTGATATCTATAACATTCTGTAGCTTATTCATCTGCAAAGTAATGTGCAGTCACATTCATCTTATACATGATTACTTTATACAATAATAGTAATTCTAAAAAGCGTGTTAATTATAATACCTTTATGTAAAGTTCGCAAGTATTTTCACAAAGTATACACAATGCGTGTTTTTGTACATCACTATTCAGCTTTAACGTTACATAAGCAGTCCATCCCAGAAATACCATGCCGATATACATATAACCTCTGCAGCTGCAAGAAGTACCATAATAACACGCCTTGTATTTCTGCCTGTTAAAAGCAGGGCTTCTGTAATCCCTATATATACAACAAATGAACCGACTATGAATCTTAATGTACTCATGACACTTGAAGTAAGCGGTATCATAAGTGCAATTATGCCAAATATACCACAGGCATAATGTTTCCTTACCAGCATAATCACATACAACAACAATGTAAAAACACACAGCCAGCCAAGTATAATTCCGTTTATCTGCTTAACATCTGACATCTCTCCAAGCCTGCCAGTACATGATTTAATAAGTACTCCGATAACAGGAAACAGCTTCTGCGTCCTCCACGCCTTCTGCACATGATAAAAAGCCCATGCATCTCCACAAAAGCCTCTTAAAAATGTCATATAAACAAATATTCCCAAAGGACATATAGCAAGTGCCAACAGCTTTCCTGCATCAGATATAACATCTTTTATAAATGCTTTTATAGCTGCCACAATCCTTCTTTCCTCATCTCTATGCTGCTTATACATAGAAACATACATATCTGTAAGTAACACAACTATCAATGTACAGCCTACTATTCTGGTTGCACTTGCAAATGCTGCAGACACTCCTGCCATCATATAGTTTTTTTTCTTTGTGTTATAGAAACACAGCACAACACACATAGTAAACAGGCTTTCTGTATACATTGAACCATAATATACTGCACATGGTCCTGCAAACATCAGAAATATGATTATATTTTCTATATCCACTCTGTCATACTTATCTGTATCAAGCTCCAGCCATGCGAATCTAACAGCATAATATACTGCAATTATTATGCATATGTTAGACACCAGCATGCCAATAGCATATGTGTTTATATATCCACCTGTAATAATCCTAATCAGGGCACACACCATAGGATACAGCGGAAAAAAAGCCCAGTTAGCCATGCCTGAAGACCTTGGAAGCTTATATCCTTCCTCCGCCAGCTCCTTATACCATTCTGCATCCCATGGATTCATATAATACAACAGATTATGTGGTGTATCTGCCACAAGATTCATGACTGGAACCATAGCCCACATTACAAGGCGTGATAACAACCAAACAACTATTATTTTAGTAAAAAGTCTGAGCTTTTCATTATTCTTATAGTGCTCTATAAATACTGAAAACATTTATATCCCCAATACGTATCTTATATTAACTATTATACTTGCAACAAGAGGTATTGCAAACATAAGCACTGCAAGTACTACTATAATAGCCATATACACACCACTTGCACATGCCTGCATCCATCCCGGTATTCTTATATTCTTATAATGATCAACAACCATAATGGCAATCATAGCTATAAGTACAAGAACAGATATGAGCAATCCTTTATCCTTAGCAGCCGGCTTAAATGTAAATACTATCTCATTTTCGCCACTATTAACAGAAACTCCTGTAAACATTCCTGCAATATCTTTAGTTTCGCGTTTTTCACCATTCACTGTCACTGTCCAGTTATCACTCTTTATTATAGGAACCATAACATAATCATCCGTGCTGCTTCCATTAACCTTTACAGTAACCGAATTGTTTGTGTATGTAACCTCACTCTGCCTATTCTCATACTTCTTACATAAAGAATCAAGTTTATCAAGGTCAATACCACCCATAGTAAATATGTAGTTTCCAACTGACACCTCACCATTATTATCAAGTGGTCTTGCATAATCAAGTTCAACGGTAACATCCTCATTTTCAAAAGTGCCAATATATATAAGTCCATTATTATAATCAGTTGCATAATACTTATTACTTACATTACCTATAGTTGGTATATCTATCTGCTTTCCATTAACTTTTATTGTAAGGCTTCTGAACAGATTAGAAACATTAGCATCCGATGTTCCTATATTACAATCTGCAACACTCATATACACTGCTGCTTTTCCACTTATCTTATCCTTATAGGTCTGTACAACATGCGTTGTCTGTGTTGACTTATCTGGTGTTGTATTATCAGAGGCTTTATTTATATCTGCTGTCTGTGCTGCACTTACCTCGTATGTTCCTGTACCTGAAAGCTTTCCATACCCTGTTACAAGCTTATCTGAATCACCACTTAAGGCACTGTACATAAGATTATGAAGATATATCCAGTCCCTGGCTGTTGTGTTCCAGTTATATCCGGATTCTGTGCTGTTTTGCTGGCTCACTTCTGAGAGCTTTGTAAAATCTTTGCTAAAATCTATTGATGCTAACCTGCTGTTTGTAACCATCGCAAAAGGAAGCTGATAATTAGCCTTGTACAGGTCATATTCGTTATCTTCTGTTCCTTCCTTCTCCAATGTATACAATGAACTGTCTAACTTATTAATATTAACCGCTTCTGTTACGTGTATAAGTGCATCTGAAAATACTGTTCCGCCTGAATCAAGTGCCCAGAGAAAATACTTTGAATGTCCCCATCTTACAGTTTCTTTTTGTGTATTCTTCTGAAGTGCTGCTGTAAAGCTTGAAAGTGAACCTCTCTTCATAACAAGCGGATAGTTCGCATTCATACTTAAATCAGGATTCGTCACTCTGTCTACAGGTGATGAGCTTATACCAAGATTATTCGTTGCATTAACTGCAAGCTGCACATAGTCACCATACTGATATGGCGCATATGTGTAAAACTTAGGTGGTCCTGTCATGGCAAATGCTCCTATGAACACTTCAACTGCCACAAGACTTATGACAATACTTACCTTATAACCATTCTTCATAACTGTTACACCTATAATGTGTATTACAAGCATAACTGCAAATACCGCAATAAAGAATACAAATGCTGCTACATATGAGTTCACTGGAAGTTTATCATATATCACTGCCATAACTGCACATATAATAACAGTTACCACTGCCTGTATAACAGCCTTCTTTTTCTTAATACAGTCATTTACCAGCACCTTATCTGCATATGCACAGGAAAGACATATAAGCGTAAATGCTATAATATAACCATTTCTTAACGTATAACCATTATATGAGCCGAAATGCCACATAATGTTAGTACCTTCCGCTATTGCCTGTACCATAACGATAGCTATAAGCGATATGGCATACCAGTTAAATCTTCTTGCAGCTTCATCATTCTTATATCCCACTGCTTTCATGCTTCTGTGGATTCCTGTAAATATTATCACGAAGAATAATCCCATGCCATAAAACATCATTATTCTCTCAAACTCACCGAGGCTGAAGCTTCTGAAGGTAGGATTAGATATCCATGAAAAATACTGGCTTACAAGCGACTCTGTATTACCAGTTCTTTGTGACTGTGAAAGCTGTGCAAATACTGGTATAAGCATAAATGCTGAAAGAGCAATTCCTGTGAATGTGCCAATGCCTACATTCCACGCCTTCTTGCATCTTTCCTTCTTATCACACATGAATATAAGATACATACCGCCAACGAGGAGAATATATACAAGTGACATAGCAGCAAGATAATAATTGATTATGAACATAACTGCTACCATGATGATATAAAAAAGCTTCTTTCCTGTCTTTTCCATAACATCAAGTGCCATCATAAGAAGTGGAAACAGTGCAACTATATCCATCCATGGTGTGAAGCATGATGCATACAGCAAAACATATCCGCAGAAAGCATATGCTACTGCAAACAACGCCTTTATGTTATATGACAGTGAGTTATATCTTTTATTAATAAAAGCATACATTGTAACTGACATGACAAATGTTTTTATAACAGTAAGCACTGATATAAATTCAAGTATATAATCTCTTGGACAAAGATATAAAAACAGATTGAATGGGCTTATCATAGAGAATGCTGACATACTCATAGACACATTCGTTCCAAGTCCTGTATACCAGTCAAACCATATACTGGCATCACCATGCATGGCATCCCACAGATGTGCATACAAAGGTGCAACCTGCTGCATATTATCAAAAAGGTCTATTCTGCTGCTTCCAAAGGGCCATATACCCTTAGCCACAAGAACTATTAACATAACAAGTAGTGTTATCAATCCCGGAAACAGATAACCCAGTATCTTTTTTCCTTTATTATCAGAACTGTTATTCATATATATCTCCATTCATGTTTATACGTGTGTTACTATACAGGTAGACTTACCATTTACTATGATATTTCTCTTGCCTGCACTTATAAAGAAGCTCTCACCAGCCTTAAACTTCATCTCCTTATCATAATCATCCGTCATAATAGTTCCTTCTCCCTCAACTACTATAACTGATACAAAGGATGCCTCATCAACTGGTATTTTCGCCTCGTCCTCAACCTCGTATTTAATTACCTCAAAGTACTTACATTGTACTAGTCTTTTTGCCATATAATGTTCATTATGTGTAAGCATTACATTGCATTTGTTATCTCTTACATACTTAACAGGATTCACAACATCAAGTGACTTGGCAACGTGAAGCTCACGTGGATTACCAAACTTATCTCTTCTGTCATAATCATACATTCGATATGTGCAGTTAGAATTCTGCTGTATTTCACATATGAATATACCAGCACCTATGGCATGTATTGTTCCAGCCTTAACCATAACAACATCGCCCTTTTTGACATCAATCCTGTTAAGAATTTCTGTTATTGTGTTGTTTTTTATACGTTCTTCTATCTCTTCCCTTGATGAATCCCTTGACAGTCCACAATACAGATATGCACCTGGTTCGGCATCAAGCACATACCACATCTCATTCTTTCCATATTCATTTTCATTCTCAAGCGCATATTCATCATCTGGATGAATCTGTATAGAAAGTGCCTGCTTTGCATCTATAAACTTGATAAGAACAGGAAATCTGTCCTGCGCCTGGCATTTCCATCCAAGTGCCTCTTTTCCTATAATAGTCAGATAATCATTAAAAAGCATGCCCTTATAATAGCCATCTGCTATACGGCTCTGACCATCTGGATGTGCAGAAAGCTCCCAGCTCTCGCCTATAACATCATAGTCACATTTCTTTCCAAAGACATCTCTTATCTTTGTTCCACCCCACAGGTTATCCTTGAAGGCTGGATCTAACTTTACTATAGGACTGCTATCTGACCTTACGTAGTTACCCTCATTATTACCTGTTTCATATCCATATATCTTTACAAGATCATTTTCGAGTATGGAATCACCTATTCCTACCTCTATGATAACTACATTCTTATCTGTTTTGTTAGCTACCCTGTGCTTAGTTCCTACTGGCACAAAGACACTCTCATATTTATGATAATCCTTTGTTTCAGTTCCCAGCGTTATAGTCGCAGTTCCTTCAACTACAGACCAGTATTCTGCTCTTAACTCATGCTGGTGCAGATTCATCATCATACCTGGAAATACCGTTACCTTCTTGACCTTATAGCCCTTTGAATAGTTAAGAAGCTCATGAATACCCCATTCCCTGTATGATATTCTGTTATAATCAAAATATGTCTCATACTGATTCATATTGTCTTTTACTATTTCTTTTATATTATCAGCAGACTTCTGGGATGATATATACACTGCATCCTCTGTATTAACAACAACCATATCTCTAAGGTCATTAGCTACTACAAGCTTTCTTTGTGCGTTGTTAATAACTGATACGTTACTGCAGTCATTCTTAATTATATAATCAAGCTTACCCTCTGCATGCTGTTGTTCTATATCACATACGTTGTCTATATCTTTCCATGTTATATCAGCTTCAACAACCTTAAGCTTATCACAATCCTTAAGCACAAGTGATTCTATGCTTCCACTAGGAATATCCTTCATAATATTCTCTGAAAAACGGATTGCCCTTCTTATTGCTGGAACCTTTCTTTTGGCTGTTCTGCATGTTCCATAAAGCTCAGGCTGCTCTTTTCTTACGATATTTATCATATCTCCAGCTCGAAATACAAGCATTCCGCTGTTCCACAGATATCCCTCATCATAAGAGTAACAATCAGATATTTCTGATGAACAGCTATCAAAATCAACATGAGGTATGAGCCTGCACACATCACAGTTATCCCTTAATATATATCCGAGATTCTTTGCCTGGTATTCAGGTTTCACACCAATTACTGCTATTACACCTGACTTAGCCATATCCTTGGCGCTTATTATGGCATCCTTATAGCCTTCTCCATCTATAAAATTATCTGAATTAACTATAAGCACGAATTCCGTAGGATTAGCAAACATAGTTCCAAGTATAATCGCTGCTGCTGTTCCTTTTGCTGTTCCCTCAAGAATCAGTCTGTACCTTAGACTCTGGAATGCCTTCATCTGTCCATTTACTATATTTTTATATGCCTCATTAGTTACTATTATAAATTCATCACAATATGGCATATTTCTCACAACCGTTTCCTGAAGCAATGAACGTCCTTCTTTAAAATTCATAAACTGCTTAGGATAATTTTTTCTGGACAATGGCCATAAACTATCGCCACTGCCGCCTGCCAGGATAACACACTTCATATAAATGTCCCTCCCAAAATATACTAATTAATTATTATCACTATTTTCGTTTGAAATTGGTCTGTCTTGTTTATCATCGTCTGAATCAGAGGTTGTCTTTTCTTCTGCAGTTGTTTTCTCTTCTGTAGTCTGTTCCTCTGTTGTTTGCTGCTCTGTTGTTTTCTCTGTTTGCTGCTCTGTTTGTTCCTCTGTTGTTTGCTGCTCTGTTTGTTCCTCTGTTGGTCCATCTGTTGGCTGTTCTTCTACAGAGCTTTCTTCCTGCTGCTCCCTTGATTCTTCGTTATTTCTTGTAGTCTCTCTCTGTGTTTCTTCCCGTGTATTCTCTCTTCTTTCAGTCTGTGCAGTATTGTTTTCTGTCGTATTTCCTTCTTCTGTCTGTCCCGCAGTAGTGCTGCCAGCTGTTGTGCCTGTCTGCTTTGTTGTTGGCTGTTTTGTTGTATAATACTGCATGTCACGATAATCATAATCTTTATTAACTTTTTTCTTATTATTCTTTCCAGCTATAACAGATACAAACAATACAGAAACAAGAGCAATAACAACTATACATCCTGCAATCCATGACATTGCCATTCTGGCAGGCAATGAAAGTGCTGGGAACAATCTTCTTATAAATAGGGTAACAGCATTTTCATGATGTCTGTTCCTCTTCTGGTATACAGAGCTTACAGCCTCCTGCTCATCATATTCATTGCTGTATTCTTCTGACCCATCATCCGATTCATCATACTGTTCTTTATCATCGTCTGAATTTTCGTATGCATCTTCATATATCTCATCTGAAATATTATCATTCGCAACAGCTGCCTTAGCTTCATCAGCTGTGTTTTCTAAAGCAACTGCCTCTCCTGACAGTATAAACTTAATCTGTGCTATCCAGCTTCCAATATATGAGCTGTCAACATCTGTCATTCTCTCAATAGCATCTACCGACTGCATCTCATATGCATATAACTCTACAAGTGCCATCTGTACAGAATCTAAAGATTTTAACTTTTCATCCTCCTCATCAAACACCGAAGGACTTCTGAATGCATTTGCCTTTTTCTTCATATACATAAGGAGCTCTTCATCTTCACGTATTTTTGAGAACTTATATTCTTTAATATCTGTTTTTTCACTTAATTCCTTTGAATTCTCATCTACTGCATTTACAAAAAAATATGTTGATACGATAACTGCAATCTGTTTATGAATATTTTTCGTCAGATCTATACCATTTATCTTACTGCATACCTGAATAAGAGCTTTTTTAGCCTGTGTTGTACTCTTTGCTTCATCCTTATATACTGGATATGAGAGTGCATATACTTCTTTATATATCTTATTGCACAACTCCTTTTTCTGCACCTTACCATCTACAACATCCTGTATAAGCTGAACAAGTTCTTTATCCTGTTTATTATTCATACATATCTCCCTATTTTAATATAATAAAACTCATAACTTACTTTTTACTTACTATCCCGTTATTATAACACCTTGTTACATAATTGTCACTATCACTAACACCATCAGGAAATATCACTAATCCCACCATGAAATATTAAAAGCCGCGACCATGCAGAAAACCTTCCCACATAGCCACAGCTTAATAACTGATATCTATGAATCCGACGATAAGATGATATCATAGCTAGAAATTAGCATATATAAAATCTGAGGTAGTACTTGTGCTTCCATATATAAGTATAAACATTATAAATACTATATATATGAACCACCTGAGTACAATGTTCCTTGATGCTACCGTCTCTCTTATTTTAATACCCTTTTCCTTAAGAACACTTACAACAAATATTATTATACAGCCAGCTGCAACTATAATAAGATCCTGTGCCGTAAGGCCAACTGCCTTAACTGTTGCCATTGATATCTGTGACAAATGTGCTTTAGTCACTGTATCTAAAAGCATGACATTCGCTGCATGAAGATCCGGTGCCATATCAAAGTAAAAACCTATATTAACAAGTATAAATGTTCTTATAATACAGAACACCTGGTACCACCAGCTTTTAGGATTAATGTGTAAGCTCTCGTGTATCCTTGCATACACTGGTGCAAGCATGCCGCTTGCTGCTATGATAACACCATTGTACATGCCATACATTATATATTTCCACGCGGCTCCATGCCATATACCTACTATAAAAAACACAAGCAGATTGGCAAGACTTACTGGCAGAAGCTTTCCAACATTATTTCCAAATGTTTTCTTACACCATTTGCCGAACTTATTCATACATCTTGATAATGAAAATGGATAGAATATATAATCCTTCATCCATGTACCAAGTGTTATATGCCATCTTCTCCAGAATTCACCTATAGAACGCGAAAAATATGGCTGTCTGAAATTCTCATCCATGGTGATGCCAAACATCTGTGCAATACCAATTGTAATATCAATACCACCTGAGAAATCTGCATACAGCTGGATACTGTAAAGAATCACACCAAAAACGTTAATCCAGCCCCCATAATTCCAGTAGTTGTTAAATATAAGCGTTACTGCTGCATTTACCCTGTCAGCAAGCACCATCTTCTTAAGCATGCCCCATAGTATTCTCTGTAAACCAAACTGTATATTTTTAAGGTCGTAGGCATGTCCCTCATACAGCTGTTCACCAAGCCTTTCATATCGGCCGATAGGTCCCTGAAGAAGCTGAGGGAAAAACGATACAAACAACGCATACTTAAAGAAATTCTTCTGTGGCTCATGCTTTCCCCTGTATACATCAACAACATAACTTACTGACTGGAATGTATAAAACGATATACCAAGTGGAAGTGTAAGCTTAAGAACACTTAATCTTCCCCTACTTCCAAAAGCAGATAATATCCCGTTGATATTACCTATCATAAAGTTAGTGTACTTACATACTGCAAGCACTCCGAAAGAAAGAAGAATCACACCTAGCACGACTTTCTTTTTTTTGTTAGTTATATCCTTTTTAAATGCTTTCTTTGTCTCTCTGTCTGCATCCTTATCCGGCTTTTCACTATTAAGCTTTCCAAGTAATATTCCACCTGTATATGTAACAGCTGTAGTCAGTATCATCATCCATACTGTTGTAACATGATATGAAAAATAATACATATAGCTTAATATAAGCAGCCATACCCATCGCACCTTTTGGGGTATGATATAATATACAACCAGCGCCATAAGCGCAAACAGAAAGAATTCAAATGTTGTAAAAGACATACTGCTCTCCATTCTTTATATCATAGGACACCAATCTAATATGACTTCCATTCAAGTCCTGTGGCATCCTCATAATCCTGTACCATAGAGTTATACATACTCTCATATGAATCGTAAAAATATCTGCTCTCATCCAGCGTTCCCTGTGCATCCTCGTAAAGAACATCTGCAAGAAGCTTTGAATAGCTTTGTGCAAGCTCTCCATACATATGGCCTTCTGCATCCACATATGCAGAATCATCTCTTGGAAGTACTGACATAAGTGCCTTATTAAAATCATAATAGGCTATTCCATAGCTGTCAAAGAGTGCTTTAAGCTTCGTAACTGCCTTATCAACCTCTGCATCCCTGAATGCATCTGGTGTTATAGGCGATTCTACACATACTATCTGTATGTCATTTTCCTTACAATACTCAACAAGCTGCTCAAACTGTGCTATAACTGTCTTATCAAGCTCCTTATTGGCATTTCTTTTCATTGTCTGTGTATATTCAGGATTTCCCGGAACTTCATTTATCCTGTATCTATAGCAGAAGCCCTTTCCCATATAAGGTCCACCTGCTGTAGCAAAATATCCATCCTTATCAAGTCCTGCTGACATATCATAGTTTTTATATTCTTCCGTTTTCTTTAACTCAATATTGGTCTTTGCCTTATTCAAAGTGCATTTCCATGTAAGCCTTCTTGAAAATACATTTCTTATGTCCAGATAAGACTTGTTCTTCCACAGATATTCTGCTTTAATCTGTGGATCCTTTATCTGCTGATATATAAATGACCTTGAGAAATGATTCTGCGATTGTCCATTCATCCAGTAATAATAATCAACATCTACAACTATTTTTTTTACTTTATTATCCTTGCATACAGACTTTAAAACATAATACATATCATCAACCGTTTCACCAGGAATACCCATATTAAATGAATTCACTCCCAGCTTTTCGTCTATACTGCTTGTATCTATACCACATCTTGTATGGGATGCTCCAAGAATTATTGTATCATATCCACTATCTGTTTCCGCATTTTCAGCCTTAACCTGGTTAAATATGAACCTTATATATCCACTTTCTGCAAACAGATAGTCACATACACATATAACTGCCGCAAGTACACATATAAATATTACGCATCTAATGTGTGGCCATAACTTTTTCATACCACGCCTCGTTTCCTTTATTTGTTAGTTTTATATTCATTACAAAGCATTACAGCTGATTATATCATTGTCAGGCTTATTAATTGTTAACAATATGTTAACTCTTTTTGAATTTCCTGCGAAACCTTCTAACAAACATAAAATAAAAGCTGAATCTTTAACCATCGTTTTTAAGAATCAGCTTTTATTATTAATTACTTATATTTTACGTTACCACAGAAACCTGTTTAGCAGTTTACTGTACAGGAGCTGCTGTTTCTGCATTGTTAGCAGCTGTTGTTCCTGACGTTTCTGCTGCACCGGTTGTTCCTGATGTAGTACCGGTTGTTGTTTCTGTTGTATTGCCCTTGTCTGGTGCAGTAGTTTCAGGCTCTCCTTTTTTCTTTTCAACCCTGATTGTTATATCCTTCGTTTTAGTGTCACCCGACTTATATGTTGTAGCAAATGCAACATTCATATCACATGCACCATTGATTCCTGGGATATATGCTGTACTTGTGTACTGCCATATATTATATCCAAAGCTAAGATCTGGAACTTCATCACCATCTTCATACAATCTGTTACTTGGACTGTTATAATACTTATAGAAATACCATGCAAGCCATACATTATACTTTGATGTAAGTTTGTTTGTGTGAACCTTATTTACCCAGTCATTCTTACTCATATATATCATAGGCTGGTATCCATGGCTCTTTACTGTATCGCAGAACGCTTCACATATGCTTGTAAGCTCATCTTTGTTAAGTCTGTCACATGTTCTGTAGCCGCTTGATGTCTCCCAGTCGAAGGCTACAGGATATGTTATGTTATAGTCCTTTATAAGATTAAGAGTATATGATGCCTCTTCATATGCCTCCTGGACACTTAATGCCTGTGAGAAGAAGTATACTCCTACCTTGATGCCATTAGCTGTTGCCTGCTCTATATTGTATCTGAAATAATTGTCCTCATACAGATTACCATCATCACCTATAGATCTTCCTGCTACCTTAATCATGGCAAACTTATAACCAGCATCTGCAACAGCACCCCAGTCAATTCCGCCAGCATCGTTCTGCCAGTGTGACACATCAATTCCATGAACTGTTTCTGTTACTGTCATGCCTGGTGCTGTATATTCATAATGAACCTTGTAGTTTCCTGCATTCTCAAGTGTAACCTTTATATCCTCAGGATTACCACCATAATTCTTAACCTCATCACCTGTCATCGAAGCAACCACATTACCCGCTTCATCTGTTATAGTAAATCCAATAGGTGCTGATGAATTATAAAGCTCATCAATCCTTACGCCAGCAAGTGGTGCATATTCCTCGCCTGCTGTAACTGTTTTATCAGGATTATCAACTATAATATCATAATCCTTTGCTGTATCGTTCACTTTACTGTTACCTGAATCAGGTTCGTCAACTTCTACATCGCCGCCTATTTCAGTTGTCGAGTCATCTTCTTTAATCTTATCTGCAAGGTCCTCTTCTGGTATAAGCTCAACCGGCTTATCTGCACTTATGACTATTTTCTTACCATCATATTCAAACTCAAGTGATGAATCTGTTTCTATCACCTCTGTTTCTGTTTCCTCTTCCGACTCAGTCTGTGCTGTAGTTTCCTCTGTAACTTCTTCAACTGTAGCCATAACTATAGTCTGCATAGTTTCTTCCTGTGCCGTTTCTACACCAGCCACTGTATCAGCCTTTGAGTGATTTCCAAGCACTACTGCAACGACGATACCTGTAACTGCCACTGCACATACCGCCCCTGCTGCTGACAGACAGACAACCTTATGAAGTGAAACGAATTCTTTTAGTTTGTTTAATAGTTCTTTTGCCTTATTCACTTTTCATTCCTCTTTTTCGTATTCTGTATATAATGACACAATATTCACCATATACACCTCTAGTCTACAATTAACATATTTTAGCACATGCACTTACACTTTTCAATTAGTGTTTAATTAATTATTGCAATTGTAACATTAAGATATGCGGCAAATGTGACCCATAACAGATATGGAACCATAAGCCATGCTGCGACCCTGTTAACATGAAAGAAACGCCATATTGTAAATATTATAAGCACCCACAAAAGCATCAGCCATATAAAAGCCAGCCATAATGCTTTAAACTTAAAAAATATTACAGACCAGCCTATATTCACAAAAAGCTGTACTCCATATAATACAAGAGCTTCTGCCCTTTCATCATCCCTTGTTTCACACACTATATATGAGGCTATCCCCATAAGTACAAAAAGTATTGTCCATACAACAGGAAAAAGCTGACCTGGTGGCGAGAGTATGGGCTTATGAAGATTTTTATACATCTCCATTGAATTCCCAGTAAGAAGCCAGGATATAACACCTGCTCCCAGACTCACAACCAACGCCAATATCAGCCTTTTCCAATTAATTCCTTTATTTGCTGTCATAAACCTTCTCCAATCTGCTGCATATGCTTTTATACATAGCTGCATTTATAATCTAGGATATAGTTTATGTAAAGATATAATAATTATTCATAAATACATACAAAACCATTGTCAACATATATTCTGTCTTACTATTCTTTTACAGACGTTCTTCTGCCTTATCAAGTGCCGCTGCCACAACAGCATCCATATCATAATACTTATATTCGCCAAGTCTTCCGCCAAATATAACTCCATCCAGTTCTTCTGCAAGCTTCTTATATTCAGCATAAAGCAAACTGTTCTTCTCATCATTGACAGGATAATAAGGGTCATCCCCCGGCTTCCATTCAGAACTGTACTCCCTGCTTATAACTGTTTTAGGCAGCTCATTTCCATTCTCATCCTTACCGAACTCAAACCATTTGTGTTCTATTATTCTTGTATAAGGACTCTTTTCATCAGTATAATTAACCGCTGCATTGCCCTGGTAGTTAGGCATATCCAGCACTTCTGTTTCAAAACGTACACTTCTGTACTCAAGTGTCCCAAGCTTATAGCCAAAATATTCATCTATCGGTCCTGTATACACAACATTTGATGCAAGCTTATCCAGCTCTTCTTTTTCTTTAAGATAATCTGTGGACAGTCTTACCTCTATTCCATCAAGCATATTTTCAACCATTCTTGTATATCCACCTATTGGAATACCCTGATAAAGTGCATTAAAATAATTATTATCAAATGTAAATCTAACTGGAAGTCTTTTTATAATAAATGCAGGAAGCTCTGTGCAAGGTCTTCCCCACTGCTTCATTGTATAGCCCTTTATAAGCTTCTCATATATATCTGTTCCAACAAGGCTTATTGCCTGTTCTTCAAGATTGTGCGGCTTACTTATGCCTGCTGCCTGTTTCTGTTTTTCTATCATCTTACGTGCTTCATCTGGTGTAACAACACCCCACATTTTATTAAATGTATACATGTTAAATGGAAGTGAATATAGCTCACCATTATAATTAGCCACAGGTGAATTCGTGAATCTGTTGAATTCTGTGAATCTGTTAAGGTATTCCCATACCCTTTTATTATTAGTGTGGAATATGTGGGCTCCATACCTATGTACATTTATTCCCTCTATCTTTTCTGTATATACGTTACCTGCTATGTGATCTCTTTTATCTATTACAAGTACTTTTTTTCCGGCATCTGCTGCCTGTCTTGCAAATACTGCGCCGTACAGACCGGCACCAACTATTAAATAATCATACATAACCTCGCTCCTTTCTCATGTTTGGGCGGGTCTGAAGGTTAAAAGCCTTTTCGTGCAAGCACGAACGGCTTTTCACTTTCTGACCCTGGCATCGTCATAGTAATGTTTAAAGTAGACGCGGTAGAATATTGCCCAGGTATCGTTAAAAGCTCTTATACAATCTTTTATTCCAATCCTGTTTGAATCCTTTTCTCTTACGAAAACTACTTCTACCGGCATCTGTGCTATCTTGAAGCCTCTTCTGTGAACTGCAACAAGAAGCTCTATGTCATACGCAAAGCCGGATGTCCTTATAAGATGCCCTACCGGTTTTATAGCCTCTGCCTTAAACACCTTAAGTCCCGTCTGTGTATCCTTGACATTCAGATGAAACAGTAAAAGAAGCATTATATAATAGCACATGCTTATGACTTTTCTTTTAAATGGATATTTAAGCTTTGAATCCTTATGGAACTTGCAGCCTATAACCACATCCACATTGTCGGTAAGCATCTTGTTAAGATATCCTTCAAGCTGTGATGGGTTAAGCTCTAAATCCGCATCTACGAATGCTATATATTTTCCGTTTGCCTGCGATACTCCTGCTATTATTGCATTACCCTTTCCCCTGTTTTTATCAGAGGTCACCAGTCTTACTCTCTTATCCTCTTTCTGCGCCCTTATAATCTCGGACTTTGTGTTATCCTTACTTCCATCATTAACTGCAACTATCTCTATATCTTTTACAAACGAGGAAACTATATCCAAAGTTTTCATTATACTTGAATATATAAGTTTTTCTTCGTTGTATGCCGGCATAATAACAGACAGCATTCCGTCAAGTTCAATCATATACTTCCCCCTATAAACAATACTGATAATTGTACACTAATATATATATTGTATCAACCATAGTTTATCACGCAGGTATAATGTAAGCAGCAAAAGATATTTTATATTTTCTGCCATATCATACTTATATATCACAGATATTAAAAAAAACAGACCTCTGTATTAATCTACTTAGAGGTCTGTCTTTAATCACCTATACAGCCTGTGGTATGAAATATTATTTTCTTCTACACGCTGTATATTAACTTAATGCCGGCAACGGGAATCGAACCCGTATGGGAGTATAAGTCCCGCAGGATTTTAAG
>OKRY01002070.1_pt1 | contig 15970 bp, 15 predicted proteins | sample 1601121 | NCBI WGS metagenome assembly OKRY01 (sample SAMEA3541546, study PRJEB24748) | human gut metagenome | biome: human gut; feature: human-associated habitat; material: faeces | place: China | collected 2012
GACAGGTGCTGGAGCAGGCGGCGATCCTTGAGGATAAATACAAGGGAAATCCCGGCCCGCCCTTGTGGTAGGTCAGCGTCACGTTGCAGTGGGGGCAGCGGGCCGTCCAGCCGCACTCGGAGCACGCGACGTAGGGCGAAAACCCGCGGCGGTTCTGGAACAGCATCACCTGCCCGCCCCGGTCGAGGGTCTCGCCGATCCGGTCCAGCAGGAGTTTGTTGAAATGGGCCTTGCGCTCGCCGCGCCTGGCGGCGCGCAGGGTGTCGGAAACGAGGATTTCGGGCGGGCGGGCGTCGCCGTAACGCTCAGTCAGCTCCGCGCGCCCGTATTTGCCCGACGCGGCGTTGAGCCACGTTTCGAGCGACGGCGTGGCGCTTCCCAGCAGCGTGCGGCCGCCCCACAGGCGGGCCATCACCACGGCGCAGTCGCGGGCGTTGTAACGGGGCGCGGGGTCGGCCTGCTTGTAGCTGGCGTCGTGCTCCTCGTCCACGATTATCAGTTGCAGATGCTTGAGCGGCAGAAATATCGACGACCGCACGCCGACGACGAACTCGCCCCCTTGGGAGCGGTTCAGCCGCAGGTAGGTCTCCGTGCGGCGGCGGTTGGTGAGTTTGGAATGGTACGGGGTGACGCGGCTGCCGAAGATGCGCTCCATGCGCTCGATCAGCTGCGCCGTAAGGGCGATTTCGGGCACCAGCAGCAAAACATCGCCGCCCCGGGAGAGCACCTCGGCGATCAGGTGGATGTAAATCTCGGTCTTGCCCGAACCGGTGACGCCCTGCAAAAGAGCGGTGGTTTTCCCGGCGGCGAACTGTTCGCGCAGGGCGTTCAGCGCCGTCAGCTGGTGCGCCGTCAGCTCCGGAAGGCGGAAGGCCGACCCGCCGCGCTCGACTGAACGTTCGCGCTGGGTGCAGACGATGTATTTCTTGCGCTCGAGGGCGTGCAGCACGGCATAATCGGCCCGGAGCAGGCGGCGGGCCACCTCGCCCGTCGCGATGCGCGTTTCGTCGCCGGCCGCAGCCAGCTCGAGCAGCGCCTCGTACTGCTTCGGGGCGCGCCGTTCGATCTTCTCGCAGACTTCGTGAAAACGCCCCTCGTCGCGGAGTTCCGCAGCCAGCGACACGTAACACTCGGTGCGGGGACGGAACTCGTCGCCGGAGAACTCCTCCTCCGTGTCGCCCGAAGGTTTCATCAGCGCAGGCAGCGCCACGCGCATCACCTCCCCCAGGGAACACATGTAGTACGAGGCGATCCACTCCCACAGCGACATCTGCTGCGCCGAGAGCAGAGGCGCATCGTAGAGCACGCGCTGGATCGGTTTGACGGTTTTGAAATCGGGCCGGCGGTCGTGGACCCGCCACACGATGCCCGTATAGAATTTGCGTGCGCCGAACTGTACCGCCACGGCCTGCCCGGCCGCGACGTCCGTGCCTCCGGGCACGGCGAACGTGTAGACGGGCTGCGCCAGCGGAAGAACTATGTCGGCGTAGAGCTGCATCAGCCCTTCCCGATTGTCTGAAATCCCTTCCCGTAGACGCCCATGACCGATCCGACGGTCATAAAGGCCTCGGGGTCGATGGTCTTGACGAATTTGAGGATCATCGAGGTCTCCCGCTTGCGGCAGACCACCATGACGATTTTGGACTCCTTTTTCGAATACCACCCCTGCGAGTCGATGAGCGTCACCCCGCGGTGGACGTTGTCGACGATCGCCTGGGCCATTTTCTCGTAGTCGTGCGTGACGATGAAGACCTGGCTCGACTGCTGGTTTCCGGCCATGATCATATCGACCGTGTAACCCACGACGGCCGTCATCACGTAGCCGTAAATCACGGCGCTGATGCCCATGCCCACCAGCAGGGCCGAACCGATGATGACGAAATCGGAGTAGATGAGGATTTTGCCGTAGCTGACCGTGCGGTACTTGTTGATGATCATGGCCACGATGTCCGTGCCGCCGCCGGTCGTGCTGGTGGTATAGATCAGGCCGTAGCCCGCACCGTTGAGCACGCCGCCGTAAACTGCGCCGAGCATCGGCTCGTCCGTCACGACAAGGCCGGTCAGCGCGAGCGCGTCGATGAGCACGGAGATGAGCGCCATGACGCACAGCGCCAGAACGAGCCGGCGCGTGCCGAGGCGGTGCCGCCAGCCGAGATAGAAAATGGGGATGTTGATGAGGATCGACAGCACGCCGACCGGGATGCGCGTCAGCAGATGGATGATCTGCGCGATGCCGGTCACGCCGCCGGAAACGATGCTGTTCGGGAAGGTGAAAAACTGAAATGCCGCGGCCACGAGCGCCGAACCGACGATCAGCTTCATGTAGTCAAAAGCGGAAAAACGATGCAGATCCATAGTTTCCTCCTCAGATCAGGCTCATTTGCTCCTCACCGCGGTCGTCCTCGCGCAGCAGCGCACCGGCTGCCGCATCCTGCTGGCGCAGAAGGCTTTTTCCAACTTCAATGTCTACCCGGTGCTGGCACCCTATCTGGCAGGTACCGAGGCCAGCGGCCTGTACGAGAGTCGCTTGGGCAGGGAAGAGCTGCCGGAGAAGGAGAACCATGTGTTCTGCGCCGCCTACCGGGCAGATGAGTTTGAGGAATTGCTGCAATACGCCGACCACATCGTGTTCAACTCGCCCAGCCAGCTGGCAAAGTTCGGCCCGGCGGCAAAGGCAGCGGGCAAAAGCATCGGTCTGCGCATCAACCCGGAGTGCTCCACGCAGGAGGGTCACGAAATTTACGACCCCTGCGCCCCCGGCAGCCGTCTGGGCACCACCCGTGCTCAGTGGGATGCCGCTGTGGCGGCGCACCCGGAGCTGCCTACCCTGCTGGACGGTCTGCACTTCCATACCCTCTGCGAGCAGGACGCGGACGCGCTGGCGGTAACGCTGGCCGCAGTGGAGAAAAAGTTTGCAGACCTGCTGCCCAGAATGAAGTGGCTCAACTTCGGCGGGGGGCACCACATCACCCGCCCGGGCTATGCCCTTGCTACGCTGGAAAGCTGCATCCTCTCGGTGCGGCAGAAGTACGGCGTACAGGTGTATCTGGAGCCCGGCGAGGCTTGGGCGCTGAACGCGGGATATCTCGTCACCACCGTGCTGGACACCCTGCGCAACGGGGATACCAGCCTTGCCATTCTGGATATGTCCGCAGCCTGCCACACCCCGGATGTCATCGAGATGCCCTACCGCCCGCCGCTGCTGGACGCCGGTGAGGCAGGGGAGAAGGCGCACACCGTCCGGCTGGGCGGCCCCACCTGCCTTGCGGGGGATATCATCGGGGATTACAGCTTTGACGCCCCCCTTGCCGAGGGCGATAAGCTCATTTTCGGCGATATGGCCATCTACACCACCTGCAAGAACAACACCTTCAATGGGATGCCCCTGCCGCCCATCTGGCTGCTGGGCGCAGACGGCAATTGCAGGGAACTGGTGCACTTTGGCTATCAGGACTTCAAAATGCGCTTGGGCGCACAGTAAAATAAAAAGCGTTTGTCACGGCCTGCGGGCTGCGACAAACGCTTTTTTCATGAAAGGGGACGTAAGGTGAACGGCAGATAAAACAAAAAAGCACCACACGTTTCCGTGTAGTGCTTTCATTCTGGTGGAGATTACCGGGCCGATTCTGATCACGGTGACCCTCTTGCAGTCCATGCACGGCACTCTCCTGGGTGAGCTAAACCCTCACTCGTTTGGCAGCAACAAAAAAGCACTACACGTTTCCGTGTAGTGCTTTCATTCTGGTGGAGATTACCGGGATCGAACCGGTGACCTCTTGCATGCCATGCAAGCGCTCTCCCAGCTGAGCTAAACCCCCAGATGTTTGTCCTCGTGCCTGACGACGTGTGTAATTATACCAGCCGGAGGGGCGCTTGTCAACAGTTTTTTGAAAATTTTTTGCAGCAAAAGATCCCCGCAGGGCGTGTGCCCGGCGGGGATCGAAAAAGCGGGGGAGTGCTCTTTTGGGAAAAACTACACCTTAGCGTGCCTGACGGTCAAAGATCTGCGGAGCCACGCGGCACAGCAGCACAGCGGCCACCATGGTGAGCAGGGTCTCGGGCAGCATATAACTGCCATTGTAGGTCAGGCTGTAAGTCCATGCGGCCAGACCATCGTTCAGGTTGCCCCACACCAGCACACCGGACAAAAAGCTGCACATAAAGCGCAGGAAACCGGCGGCAAAGGTGCCTACGGCCACACCCACGGTGCGGTTCTTGAAGGGGCGGGCGAACAACTCGGCCAGACCCAGTGCCATAAAGGCCAGCACATAGTCCAGCAGCACCTCACCGAGGAAGTAGAGGAAGGTGGAAGCGGGAGGAGGGTAGAAGCCCATGATCATTTGCAGGCAGGCGTTGACAAAGCCGGTGAACAGGCCCCACTTTGCGCCGTGGCGGAAGGACACCAGCACAAAGGGCAGCATACTCAGCAGGGTAATGCTGCCGCCGTTGGGCATGGTGAAGAACTTGATGTTGGAAAGCACCGTGCCAATAGCGATCATCAGGGCGCATTCCACCAGAATACGGGTCTTGGAATAGGTTTTGGACATGATGAAAAGATTCCTCTCTCATAGTAGTACACAAAAACAAAATGCGCCTGCTGGCAGCAGACGCATGAAGGTTTGTTGAACGTACCGGACGGTTCCGCAAACTCCCTACGCCGGCATTGCCCGGATCAGGTAAAGGGTACTCCGCGCTATGCGGATCTCAGCCTTACGGCGCCCCTGTTTTTATGTCCGCCCACAGTATACGCGCCGTGGGACAAAAAGTCAAGTCCGCAGACATAATCCGCCCCGGCAGCGCGTATGTTATACCATTGCAAAGCTGGAACGCAGGGAGGCGGGATATGAAAGCCGATCCGGAACAGCGCGCCGTGCAGCTGGGGGAGTACATTGCCGCCCACAACGCCACGGTGCGGGCAGCGGCGGCTGCGTTCGGGTGCAGCAAGTCCACCGTGCACAAGGACGTTGCCGTGCGGCTGCGCAGCATCAGCCCGGCGCTGTACGGGCAGGTGCGCGCCGTGCTGGCCCGCAACAAGGCCGAGCGCCACCTGCGGGGCGGGGCTGCCACCCGGCGCAGATACAGCCGCCGCTGAAGCCCAAAAAAGACCGCTGCACTGCGCAGCGGTCTTTTTTGCTGAGAGGGTTTTCAGGCGGCTGCTTTCATCCCCCGGTGTGAAACTGCTGTAATGCGCCTTTTTCCAGCCGGCTTACCTGCGCCTGACTGATGCCGATCTCCTGCGCCACCTCCATCTGGGTCTTACCGCGCAGATACCGCAGCTCCATGATGCGCTTTTCCCGGGGCGAAAGGGCGGCTACCGTATCGCGGAACTGCAACCCGCTGATCCAGCTCTCCTCGCTGTCCGGGTCCCGCACCTGGTCGATCACATACATGGCATCGCCGCCGTCGGTGTACACCGGCTCGTCAAGGCTGAGCGGCTCCACCACCGATTCCAGCGCGGCGGTCACCTCGCGCCGGGCAAGCCCGGCTGCGGCGGCGATCTCGTCCATGGTTGGCTCTCGCCCCAGCTGCTTTTCCAGCGTTTCCCGCGCCTGCATGGCGCGGTAGGCGGTGTCCCGCAGGGTGCGGCTTACCCGCAGGGCGTTGTTGTCCCGCAGAAACCGCCGGATCTCCCCGATGATCATGGGCACGCCGTAGGTAGAAAACCGCACCGGCTGTGCGGGGTCAAAGTTGTCGATGGCCTTGATCAGCCCGATGCACCCCACCTGAAACAGATCGTCCAGATTTTCGCCCCGCTGGGCAAACCGCTGCACTACGCTGAGCACCAGCCGCAGGTTGCCCTCCACCATCCGCGCCCGGGCAGCTTTGTCCCCGGCGTGGGCAAGGGTGAGCAGCTGCCGCTTTTCCGCCTCGGTCAGTACAGGCAGCTGCCCTGTGTTCACACCGCATAGCTCCACCTTGTTGTACATCCAAACGCCCCCGGTCTTTTAGCTTTACCGGAAGTATGGCTCTGCGCGCCGGGCGCTATGCGTGGAAAAAATTGAGCGCCCCTCCGCAAAAGAGGGGCGCATTATAGACAAACCTGATACACGTTCCCACGCGGAATGTCAAGCGCTGCGCCCGCTGCTACTCGCTTTCAAGGCGGGCTTTCAGGGTGCGGATGATGCGCTTTTCCAGCCGGGAAATGTAACTCTGGCTGATGCCAAGGGCATCGGCGGCTTCCTTCTGGGTGCGCTCCACGCCGTCGGTAAGGCCGAAACGCAGTTCCATGATCTGCCGCTCCCGTGCCGAGAGTGCCGCCACGGCGCTGCGCAGCACTGCGCGCTCGGCGTCCTGCTCCAGCTGCTGGCTTACCGCGTTGGCGTCGCTGCCAAGAATGTCCGAGAGCAGCAGCTCGTTGCCGTCGCCGTCCACGTTCAAAGGCTCGTCGATGCTGGCCTCCTGCCGGCGGTTGGAGCTTTTGCGCAGGTACATCAGGATCTCGTTGCCGATGCAGCGGCTGGCGTAGGTGGCCAGCTTGATGCTGCGGGCAGGGGTGAAGGTGTTTACCGCCTTGATCAGCCCGATGGTGCCAATGCTTACCAAGTCCTCGGCGGGCACACCGCTGTTCTCGTACTTTTTGGCCAGATACACCACCAGCCGCAGGTTGTGGGTGATCAGCTCCTCGCGGGCGGCAGCGTCCCCGGCAGCCATGCGGTCAAGCAGGGCTTTTTCCTGCTCGGGGGTAAGGGGCGGGGGCAGGCTTGGCCCGCCCGCCAGATAATGCACCGCGCCGCAGTAGCGCAAACGCCCCCACAGCCGCTGCCAGACCTTGCGGAAAAACTGCAACATGGATATCCCTCCTGTGCACTATTTATTATATGTATTATAAGGAAACTGCATCAGGGAGGGCTGAACCCTCTCAGTCACGGCTTACGCCGTGCCGGCTCCCCCAAAGGGGGAGCTTTTTTGCCATGACGGAAAAAGTATCGGATGAATGATAAAAGATTACGGCAATGCTATAAGCTCTCCCTCCGGGAGAGCTGGCGCGGGAGCGCCTGAGAGGGCGGAAAACTCCTACACCCCCACCTCCTCCGCCACGTCGTCCCCCAACAGCAGCGTCCATGCGCCGGTGGGGGCGTCCGGGGCGCAAAAGGCCGCCAGCAGGCCGGGCACGCGGCGCTGCCCACGGCACAGCGCGGCGGGCACGGCGGGCAGCAGGCAATGGCCGGTAACGGCGGCGCAGGGTACAAACTGCACCCTCAGCCCCGGAGGCGGGGCAGTGCCGGAGGCAAACCAGCTGTCTAAGTAGGCGCGCAGCGGTGCGGGCAGCCGGCTGCGCAACGGCGGGTACTGCACCAGCACCACCCGCCGCCCGGCAAGGGGGTCTTGCAGGGTAAAGCCGGTGTCGTGGTAGGCCTGTACCGGCACTGTTGCCCCCGCAATTTGCAGCACAGCGGCAAAGCAGCCCCGCTGCGGGCGGCCAAACACCGCCAGCAGCCCGCGCAACAGTCCGTACACCCCGGCGCAGCAGAGCAAAAGCTGCCCCGGGCGCACCGGTAAAAGCACGCTCAGGTTGTTGGCCTGTACCCCGGGCAGCACCACCGCGCCGCACAGCAGGCCGTTCAGCGCCGCATACCATCCGCACAGCCGGGCAAAGCTGCGCGCCCCGGCCACGCCGTAGCACACCGCCACCACCCCGCAGCAGCTGGCGATTTTATATAGTACCGCCAGCGGGGCGGGCCACGGCGGGGCCAGCATGACAAGGGTGCTGACCGCAGCCGCCGCGCTGCCCGCGCACAGCCGCAGCCCGGTGCAGCTGCGCCCGCATAAAAGCCCCGCGCCCAGCAGCAGCGCGGCGGCTGCGGCAAAGTTTACCAGCAGCAATTCGTCCACAAAAACAACTGTTTTCATTGCAAAGCACCGCCTTATGGTTCTGGTAGTCTATTTTTCACAAATTTGCGAAAAAACTTGTCACACCAGAAAAACCCGCATGAACAGTGCAGTTTTGCTACAAAAGCCGGGACGATGTTTCACAGTTTTTACACTTTTTTCAAAAAAGTACTTGAACATTTCTGGAAAGTGTGGTATATTATTGCCATCCTAATAAGGATTGAGCCGGAAACACCGGTTCGAAAATATTTTTTCTATTTTTGAAGGGAGTAATTCATTATGATGATGCCTGCAAATTTCTCTGCTGTGTCTGAGAACGAGATGACCTACGTTATGGGTGGTAGCGTTGCTGACTACCTGGCACCCGCTATGGGCGCTGCTCAGTGGCAGAACTTCCACAAGAACCTGATTACCATCGTTGGTAACAAGTACGTTCAGGGCTTCCTGGACAACACCGTTGGCGCTGTGTTCAGCGGCACCTGGACCCCCGGCGACGGCCTGACCGGCTTCGGCGGCCAGTTCAGCAAGATCTGGAAGGACAACTACACCGATAATGTGACCGGTGAGTCCACTGGCGCTCAGAAGTTCGGCTACGGCGCTCTGGGCGTTGTGAACAGCATCCTGAACGTTGCTGGCAACCTGGCTGCTATCTACAACCTGGGCTTCGGCACCGCTAAGAACATCGTTGGCGAGGGCGTCTACAAAGCTTAAGTAATCAGCTTTACTGATAGGCTCATGCTTGCGTGACTGTACCCCTAGGGGTGCAGGGAACATACTAGCATAATAACACCCCCGTAGGCTTATGCCTGCGGGGGTGTTTTTTTATCCCTTCCGTCTCGCTGCGCTCGCCAGCTCCCCCTTTCGGGGGAGCTGTCAAAGCCGCAGGCTTTGACTGAGAGGGTTTTCCCACGTTCACACTTCTTTTACCAGTCTGTTACTTTCCGTTTTATGCGGTTTGTGGTATACTATGGTCAACATGGGTCACCATGGCAACATTGAAACAGACAGGATGTGAAATCCTCTTATGAAAGATGGTTTTTTAAGGGCAGCTGCTTTTTCGCCCGCCTTGCGGGTGGCAGACTGCACCTATAATGCACAGCAGATTCTGACACAGCTGCAAACTGCCGCGCAGCGGGGGGTAAAGCTGGCGGTATTCCCGGAGTTTTGCCTTACCGGCTACACCTGCGGCGATTTGTTTTTGCAGCGCACCTTGCAGCAGGGCGCACTGGATGCGCTGGAATGGCTGCTTGCGCAGACCCGCGCACTGGACACCGTAGTGCTGGTTGGCTTGCCGCTGCTGGTGCACGGCAAGCTGTACAACTGCGCTGCCGTGCTGTGCCGGGGGCAGCTGCTGGGCATCGTGCCCAAGACCTACCTGCCCAACTACGGCGAGTTTTACGAAAAGCGGCAGTTCACCCCCGGCAGCACCGAGGTGCAGACGGTGACCGTCTGCGGGCAGCAGGTGCCCTTTGGTACGTCACTGCTGTTCCGCTGCCGCCAGATGCCCAGCTTTGTGCTGGGCGTGGAGCTGTGCGAGGACTTGTGGAGCGCCCTGCCGCCCTCCACCTTCCACGCACTGGCGGGCGCGACCGTCATTGCAAACCTTTCTGCCAGCGATGAGACCGTGGGCAAGGCGGAGTACCGCCGCGCACTGGTGGCAAACCAGTCTGCCCGGCTGCTGTGCGGCTACCTGTACGCCTCGGCAGGGCACGGCGAAAGCACCACCGACATGGTGTTTGCCGGGCATGACCTCATCGCCGAGGACGGCAGCATTCTGGCGGAGACTGCGCCCTTTGCGGGCGACCACGCCGAGACCGAGCTGGACTGCCAGCGCATGGAGGCCGAGCGTGCCCGCAACACCAGCTTTGAGCACACTGCCGAGGGCTACGTCACGGTGGAATTTGACCTTACACCGGAAGAAACGGTGCTCACCCGCCGCATTGACCCCGCGCCCTTTGTGCCCGGTGACCCGCAGCGCCGCGCCGCCCGGTGCGAGCTGATTTTGAAGATGCAGGCCGATGGCCTTGCCAAACGGCTGGAGCACGCCCACGCAAAAACAGCGGTCATTGGCATTTCCGGCGGCTTGGACAGCTGCCTTGCTCTGCTGGTGGCAGTGCGCGCCATGAAGCAGCTGCACCGCTCCGCCGCCGATGTGCTGGCGGTGACCATGCCCTGCTTTGGCACCACCAAGCGCACCCGCAGCAACGCCGAAATTTTGTGCGGGGAGCTGGGCGTAAGCTTTCAGGAAATTCGCATCGCCGACACTGTGTGCAGCCACTTTGCGGATATCGGGCAGGACGAGACTGTGCTGGATGTCACCTTTGAAAACGGGCAGGCGCGGGTGCGCACGCTGGAGCTGATGGACCTCGCCAACCGCACCGGCGGCCTTGTGGTGGGCACGGGCGACCTTTCGGAGCTGGCGCTGGGCTGGGCAACCTACAACGGCGACCACATGAGCATGTACGGCGTGAATGCCGGTGTGCCCAAAACGCTGGTGCGCTATCTGGTGCAGTACGAAGCTGAGACTGCTGCCACCGCTGCTTTGCACGATGTGCTGCTGGATATTCTGGCCACCCCGGTGTCGCCGGAGCTGCTGCCCGCCAAGGACGGCGAGATCGCACAGATCACCGAGGACTTGGTGGGCCCCTACGAGCTGCACGATTTTTACCTGTATTATGTACTGCGCTGCGGCTTTGGCCCGGCAAAGATCTACCGGCTGGCAAAGGTGGCCTTTGCAGGCAGAGCAGAGTACACGGATGCCGTGCTGTACAAGTGGCTGCGCAACTTCTACTGGCGCTTTTTTGCCCAGCAGTTCAAGCGCAGCTGCCTGCCGGACGGCCCCAAGGTGGGCAGCGTGACCCTTTCGCCCCGGGGCGACTGGCGGATGCCCAGCGACGCCTGTGCCACCCTTTGGCTGGCAGAGCTGGAGCAGCTCAAGCCCGGGGAGCAGTAAGCCATGAAGAACAAAAAGCTTTGCACCAATATCCTGTTTGCAGTGGTGGTGCTGGCCATCGCAGCGGTGCTGCTGGCCGTGCGCAGCCACAACGCCACCGGCGGAAAACTGACTGCCCAGCTGATTTACGGCGACGCGAACGCCGTGCTGGACATTCCGCTGGAAAAGGACGAAACTTACAGTGTGGACACCGGTTATTATACGGTGCATATAGAGGTAAAGGACGGCAGGGCGCGGTTTATTGAATCGCCCTGCCCGGATCACATCTGCGAGGGCTTTGGCTGGCTGTCGGCGGAGGATCAGACCGCCACCTGTCTGCCTGCCCGCGCCGTGCTGACCATCGTTCCGGTGGGCTGAAAAAAGGAGTATTCTCATGTTGGACGAAAACGAGCATTCCCGCAAGGAGGACGGTCGTTCCCTGCATCGTCTTTTGCACAAGGCTGAGCAGCAGGACGCCACTGTGGTGGTGGACAGCGCCGCGTTTTTCTCGGAGCTGCCGCCGGAGCAATCCGCGCCGCCCCGCCGCCCGCAGCAAAACACCCGCCGCAGCACTGTGCCCGGGGCAAATGGGGCGTACCAGCCCCCGAAACGAGGGAAGATCTTGCTGATCGTACAGGCAATTTTAAGCGTTCTGGCGCTGGTGCAGCTGTGGCGCACACAGATGCTGCCGGTGCTGTATCTGGTGGTGCTGGCGGCGCTGCTGGTGCTGCTGTGGCTGCTGGTCAAGCGCTGTCAGGAGTACAAAACTGCAGGCACAGTGTCCCGGGTGTTCTCGGTGGTGCTGTGCGCCGCCATGGCGGTGGGCTGCGTGTGGGCGCAGCAGGGCCTCGACGCGCTGGGCAATATGACCAACGGCTTTTTGAGCAACGCCGAGGCTAATAAGATCACCAAAGAGCCTTTTGTGCTGTACCTGAGCGGCGTGGACACCCGCGGCGATCTGACGGAAAAAGCGCGCAGTGATGTGAATATCATTGCCGCAGTGAACCCCGTTACCAAGCAGGTGGTGCTGATCAACACCCCGCGCGATTATTATGTGGACCTTGCCGGAACAAACAGCAAGGATAAGCTGACCCACGCCGGGCTTTACGGTGTGCAGACCAGCATGGACACCCTCGGCAACCTGTACGGTGTGAACGTGGAGCACTATATCCGCATCAATTTTGCAGGGTTTATCGACATTGTTGATGCGCTGGGCGGTGTGGACGTGTATTCCGATCAGGCGTTCACCTCGGTGGGCAGCCCCGGTTACTACGACCCCACCACCTTTGTAGAGGGCTGGAACCATCTGGATGGCAAGGCTGCGCTGGCTTTTGCCCGCGAGCGCCACGCCTTCAAGACCGGCGATGTGCAGCGCGGCATCAACCAGATGAAGGTGATCGACGCCATGCTGAACAAGATCAAGTCCCCGGCGCTGCTGATGGGCTTTACCAAAATTCTGGACGCTGTTGCCGACAGCTTTGTCACTAGCCTTTCTACCAACCAGATCAGCGCGCTGGTGCGCATGCAGCTGAGCGATTTTGCGGAGTGGAATATTGAACGCTACACCGTTACTGGCACCTCCGGCAGCAGCACCAAGTGTTACTCTGCCAAGGGGCAGAAGCTCTATGTCATGAAGCCGGATGAAGCCTCTGTGGCAAAGGCCAAAGAGATGATCGCGGCGGTGATGGGCGGCGAAGGCACGGTAAGTTCCACCACTCAGACCCCGGAAAAGACGGACGTGTACACCCCCACCACTGACCCCGATGCCGCCGTCTCTGTGCCCGAGACGCCCGCCGACAGCGTGATCGTGGAAGTACCGGTGGAAAGCGTGCCGGAGCAGCCCGCTGAGCAACCGACAGAGCAGCCCGCGGAAACGCCCGCCGAGCAGCCCGCTGCCACCGAGACGCCCCAGCCGGAAACGACTGCTCCCGCCGAGGGCGGCAGCACCGAGACGCCCGCCGTCAGCCTGCCCACGCAGGAGCAGGTGGAGCAGGCCGCAGGCTCGCTGTACAGCGCTGCCTCCACCGTGCTGGACGCCATTCTGGGCGCAAGCGGGAACTGAGCAACCCCTTTCCGTGAAAAGGCAACCCGGGAAAATCCGCAGATTTTCCCGGGTTGCAATTAAAAATGATTATTCCGCTGAAAATGCCCAAAGCGCACGCGGCGGGCATTCTAAATTGTTGTGTTACATCCGGATCTTTTGTGCCGCGCGTGCAATGGACGCAAGCAGAGCCACCAGACGCTTTTCGTCCATCTGGCCGCAGTAGCTGGTGAAGGTGTAGTAGCAGCCCTGCACGCAGAAGGAAAGCACGATCTTACGTACCACGTCGGCATCAAACGAGGGGTCGCTCTCCGAGATGCATTTGCTCATTGCAGCTTCCACGCGGTTGATGAACAGTCCCTGACGGGAGCCGGAAAACAGAATGCCGATCTCGGTCTGATTCCGGGTGAACGCCCGGAACATTTCCCGGGTCAGCCACTCGGTGCGCTCGCTTACATCACGGGCGGTCAGCTGCGGCAGGCTTTCCACCACCACCTCCACCATTTCGTCCTCCATGGCGTTGGCCAGCGCATAGATATCCTGATAATGCGCATAAAAGGTGGACTTATTGATGCAGGCCAGATCGCACAGTTCCTTGACCTTGATCTTTTCCAGCGGTTTCTGCGCCCGCAGCTCCATGAATGCCTGCTTGATGGCACGCTCCGTTTTTTCAATGCGAATATCCAGAAAACCCACCTCTTTTGCTTTTTCGTTGATTATCCAACCATTTTCCTGTTTTGCGGATAGACAAGGCCCTCAGCCTTTTTTATACTGGGTCTATCCCCATCCGCATCACTCCTTGCGGTACAGGATGCCTTTTTCTTCCAGCTCTTTTTTGATGCGCTCAAAGCTCCCGGCATCCGGGCAGTGCAGGGTGTGCAGATGCACGCCGCCGGTCATGCGGCTCAAAAGCGCTTCCGGCGTGTCCTTGGCCTGCTGGATGAAGTTGTCCACATCGTAGCGGCTGGCAAGGTTCAGGTTGCCGCGCAGCTCGCCATACAGGCTGTTCTCCACGGCCACATCCACCACGATGCCGCCCTGATCCACCACGGTGTACAGCTCGGTGCGCATCTCGTCCTCGGTGCTGTGCACGCAGGCCAGAATGGCGGTATAGCCTTTTTCCGCCGGGTGCAGCTGATAGCCCCGGGGCGTTGCATCGATCTGCGCACCGCCTGCCCGCAGCAGAGCCACATCCCCCACCACGATCTGGCGCGAGACCCCCAGCAAAGCCGCCAGTGCGCTGGCACTGACCGGTGCTTCGGCCCCGCTGAGCCGTTTCAGAATGGATTCTCTGCGCTGCGCTGCATTCATGGTTTTCAAAGCTTCCTTTCCGCTTTACGGTATTATGCTCTTATTGTAGCAAAAGACGGCGGATCATGCAAGAATGCGTTTACTTTTCCAGCTGCAGGATGGTAGCATAATTGGAGGGCAGCTGCACTTTCATGCGGCCCCACTCCATGCTGGTCAAAACGGGCTGTGCGCCCACCGTGTCGGCCAACAGGTCCTTTGCAGAGGATGCCTCCACCGGCAGCTGGAATTCCAGCTGTGCGGGACTGTCGCCGTTGTTCAGCACCACGACGCAGGCCTTTCCATCCAGCACCCGGGCAAAGGCATAGCACTGGGTGGTGAGCTGCAGCTCTTTCACCTCGCCGTCGGTCAGCTCCGGCAGCTCCGCCTTCAGTCTGCCCAGTGCGGCATACACGCTGGTGACAGGATTGGTGGTCTCAGCGTCTTTGAAGTCGGAAAGTTCCAGGCAGGGGCGCAGCGGCCAATCGCTTCCCCACTCTTTTTTGCCTTCAATGCCAAATTCTGAGCCATAATAGATGGACGGAATGCCCCAAAGCGTATATACTAGAATTGCAATGTGGCGGATGTGCTCCCGGTTGCGCAGCTTGTTGGGCAGGCGCTCCACATCGTGGTTGTCCGAGAACAGATACAGCCGGGTATCGTGGCACAGGCCCTGCAGACGGCGCATGGTGTGGGCGATCTCGAAATAGTTGTGGTCGTTGTGGCCGCTCCACAGGCCCTTGTGCAGCTCGTAGTTGGTCACCGAGTGCAGCATCTCCGGGTTTGCCCAGCGGCTGTAATCCCCGTGGATCACCTCGCCCATGAGCCAGAACTCGGGCTTTACCTCATTGGCAAGGCGGCGCAGACCGCGCATAAAGTCAAAGTCCAGCACATCGGCTGCGTCCAGACGGATGCCGTCAATGTCAAATTCATCCACCCAGAAGCGGATGGTATCGTAGTGGTAGTTCTGCACCTCCGGGTTGCGCTGGTTCAGCTTGACCAGCAGATTGAAGCCGCCCCAGTTTCCGTAGGAAAAGCCGTCGTTGTACTCGTTGTTGCCCCAGAAATTCACATCGCAGAACCAGTCCTTATAGCGGGCGTTCTCGCGGTTTGCCTTCAGGTCCTGAAACGCAAAGAAATCCCGGCCCACATGGTTGAACACGCCGTCCACGATCACCTTCTGGCCCCGGGCATGGCACCGGGCCACAAAGTCCTTGAATTCTGCGTTCGTGCCAAGGCGGCGGTCTACCAGCCGGTAATCGATGGTGTCGTAGCCATGGGAACCGCTCTCGAACAGCGGGCCGATATAAATGGCCGTGCAGCCGATGTCCGCTGCGTGCTCAGCCCATGCGTTCAGTTTATTAAACGCGCCGGGCACCGCCTGCCCATCGTTCTCATGTGCGCAGCCGCACAGCCCCAGAGGATAGATGTGATAAAATACCGCGTTGTCATACCAAGCCATTGTTCATACCGCTCCCATACAAAAAAATCAGCCTCCGCCCACTGCGGCGGCAGGAATAGTATAGCACAGAATCTGTAAAACATGTTAATTTTTGCTGATTTTTGTCAAGAATCTACAAGAATATCAGCCACTATGCCCCATTTCGTCTTGTTTTTATTGGATATATTGCCCAAACACCTGTGTCACATGCAGTGCCGCCGGGCGCTGCCTATCATAGAATGTAAGGAGATCTTTGCATGAATTACCCCGCCATTCCCCGTGAATTCTTCAATGGAGACTGCTTTGATGCCTACCGCATCCTTGGTGCGCATCCCTGCTCTGACAACGGCACCGAAGGGTGGCGCTTTGCGGTGTGGGCCCCCGGTGCCACGGCAGTGGAAGTCTGCGGCGGCTTCGACGGCTGGGAGGCAGGCGTGCC
>OKRY01002077.1_pt1 | contig 15937 bp, 9 predicted proteins | sample 1601121 | NCBI WGS metagenome assembly OKRY01 (sample SAMEA3541546, study PRJEB24748) | human gut metagenome | biome: human gut; feature: human-associated habitat; material: faeces | place: China | collected 2012
GGGTGATTTAAGAAGATCCCGTGCAGCTGCAGTTAATATCGTTCCAAACAGCACACATCGCCCATGACCTGGCCACAGTTCTCACCGGCGGCGTAGAGACCGGCAATGGGGCTGCCGCTGGTGCTCAGAACCTGCATACTGGTGTTGACTACCAGGCCGCCCATGGTGGTGGCGAAACGGGGCTTCTGCTCGATGATGTAGTAGGGGCCGTCGCCAATTGGCATGGTGAGATAGGCCTCGGCTCTGCCGAAGTCCTCGTCCACACCGGCGGCAACGAAGCCGTTGTACCGCTCCACGGTGGCCTTCAGCGCATCGGCATCGATGCCGGCTGCGGTGGCTGCCTCTTCCAGAGTCTCACCGTGGGCGAAGACGGGGGTGGTGGTGCCGTTGGCTTCCAGATACTTCTCAATGTCGCTTTCGGAGATACCGGCTTCGCTGAGCTTGGACTTCCAGACTTCGAAGGTTTCGCTGTCCAGCAGCAGGAAGAGTTCGCCGCCGGTCTGCTGGAGCTCGGTTTCCAGAATGGTGCGGTTGCTGGCCTTTTCGTTGACCACGCGGTTGCCTTCCTGATTTACCAGAATGGCGCTCATGGTCCAGCCTGCAATGTTGCCCGCAATGGTGGACTTGGCAAGGCCGGTGTCCACCTCAATGCCGTTGGGGTAGCGCTTGCCGTACTCCATGTTGGCGGTCTGGGCACCAACGGCCTGGGCCATCTGGATGCCCTCACCGGTGGAGGTGGCGGGACCGTAGTACAGGGCGGACTTCATTTCGTCCGTCAGCATGTCCTTGTTGTTGCCGTAGCCGCCGGTGGCCAGGATCACATTGGCTGCGGAGACGGTGTAGTCGGTATTGCCGTCGGTGGATACGGCCTTGACGCCGACGACGGCGCCGTTGTCATCGGTGATCAGGGACTCCACCTTGGTGCTTAAGTAGACCTCAGCGCCGCTGTCGTCCACAGCCTTGCGCATGGTCTCGGCAAAGCCTGCGCCGCCGCCGGTGTAGGCCAGCTCCCGGTTATGGGTGTATTCGCCCAGCTGGTGCAGACCCTCTGCAAAGCCCACGCCGCAGTGCTCCACCAGCCAGTCGGTGGCAGAGCCCACGTTTTCGGCAAACAGAGTCAGGATCTCTTCGTTGTTCTTGTCTGCGCCGTTGGCCTGGAAATCGGCAACCATGGATTCCACGCTGTCGTCGGTGACGCCGTTCTCGGCCTGGAGCTTGGAGCCCATAATGACCTGATTGCCGCCGGAGACGGAGATCGCGCCGCCCAGGAAGGAGGCCTTTTCAAAGAGAATGACGTGCTTGCCCTGCTCAGCCAGACGGACCGCAGCGGTCATACCGGCACCGCCGCCGCCCACGACTACCACATCGGCGGTCAGCTCCTTGGAGCTGTGCTCTCCGGCGGCAATGGCCACGTTTTTCAGGGCTTCCACATCGCCGCCGGCCTTGGCAATGGCATCGGCCACAGCGGCTACAATGCCCTCGCTGGACACGGTAGCGCCGGAGACGGAGTCCACGCCCAGGCTCTGGGTGGCAACGATGGCGGCGGGGATGTCTGCAATGGCCCCGTCACTGATGCCGGGGGTCTCATCGTGGTGGACGATTTGAATGGCTTGGATGGTGTTTTCATTGACGGTGACCTCTACGGTGATGTCGCCGTTTCTGCCCGCGCCGACGCCGGTATAGGTGCCGGGGGTATAGCTGCCTGTGCCGACAATGGGGGCGGGCGTATTTATGGCCTTGGTCAGTGCATACACACCGGCAAAAACAGCCAGGATCGCCAGATAGATCCCCAGGAAGGCCCAGGTGCCATTTCTGATTATGACAGCGAGAAATCCCGCTTTTTCAGCGAGTACGGTTTTCAGTCTTTTCCAGAGTTCGAGTCCGTCAAGCGCTATGCTCCTTACCCCGAAGACTGGGATATACGTTCCGAGGTGATGATGTCCCATCAGCGTGGTGGCGACCATGCCAACGGGCTGATTGAGACTTACCTGTTGAATGAATATAAAAAACCGCGTGATTTCCGGGCATTTCTTTATATGAACCATGTGCTGCAGGGAGATGCCATCAAGACGGCCATCGAGTCGCACCGCCGCCAGATGCCGTATAATATGGGGACGCTTTTCTGGCAGCACAACGACTGTTGGCCCGTAGCTTCCTGGGCGAGCCGTGACTATTACGGACGCTGGAAGGCGCAGCACTATTATGTCCGCAAGGCCTATGATGACATCCTGATTTCTTCGGTAGTGGAGGGGGATGATTTGAAAGTATATGCAGTGTCCGACCGCTTGGAGAATACTTCCGGCCAGCTGCAGCTCCAGGTTTGCCAGTTCGACGGAACCGTGGTTCATCACTGGGGCAAGTCTGTCGGCATCTCCGGTAATGACAGCCGTGTCTGTTTTTCCGCACCGCTTGCCAAGTTGCTGGAGGGGGCAGATAGAGGAACGGTATATGTCCGTGTAGACTATACGGACAAATCGGGCAGGGTGTACCATAACAACTACTGTCTGGGCAAGCAGAAGGATATGGATTATCCGAAGGTGGATTTGCAGACTGAAGTCCGTTCCATTGAAGGTGGATATGAAGTGATGGTTTCGGCAGACAAGTTTGCCCGTGCCGTATGCTTGTCCGTTGCCGACAATGAAAGTGTGTATAGCGACAATTATTTTGATGTCCAGCCGAAGAGCAGCGTGCAGGTGCAGGTCAGGACGCGATTGTCTGCCGAAGCGTTCAACGGTTCGTTGAGGCTGACTTGCCTGAACAATGAATTCTGATACTCGCCATCCGGACGTTGGCATGCTTCTTCCGTCCGGATGTTTTTTACATAAAGATAATATGCTGCTTCAGTATAGCTGATATTTGTGTCCTCAGCTGATTGGCATTGATAGGTTTAGCCATATATGCGTCGAAGCCGTTTTCCATGACCTGCTGTTCATCAGAAGCATAGGCAAATGCGGTGACGGCTATGATGGGGACTTGTGTAGAGTATTTGCGTATTTCCCTGGTCGCTTCGTAACCATTCATCACCGGCATGTTGATGTCCATCAAAATAAGCTGCGGGTCGTATTCCCTGAACATACTCACGGCTTCCTGCCCATTCCATGCATGTATCAGATTGTAGTCTTTTCGTAGGATGGACTCAATCAACCGGAAGTTGCTGTCATGGTCTTCGGCAACCAAGACGGTGATTTTCTGCTTTTTTACTTTTATAGGTTCGGTCTTGCTTTCTGCCTGCCAGATGCGGCTTGTCGGCACATAGGGGAGGGTGAACCAGAAGGTAGAGCCTTCGCCGGGCTTGGAAGTCAGTCCGATATTGCCTCCCATGTGCTGTACCAACATCTGGCAGATGGATAATCCCAGTCCGGTGCCTTGGGCAAAATTGTTGAGCTTGACAAAGCGGCCGAATATGCTCTCTTGTTTGTCTTCGGGGATACCGCATCCCGTATCGGATACGTAGAAATAAAGCATCTTGTCGTCTTGCAGCTTGTAGCCAAAACGGATACTGCCTTCTTGGGTAAACTTGATGGCATTGGTCACCAGATTGATGACGAGTTGAGACAAGCGGTTACGCTCGGAATGAATGTGGCATTCGGGCAGTCCGGGCTCAAAGGAGAGGGTGACATTCTTTTCGGGCGATAGCTTCAGGCAGAGCAAACTTTCCAGCTCTCTCATCACTTTGTTCAATTCAAAATCCGTATCAATGAATTCCATTGTGCCTGCTTCTATCTTTGACAAGTCCAGAATGTCACTGATGAGTTGCAGCAGCAAAGTATTGTTGTTCTCAATGATGCTGACGTATTCTTGTTTTTCTTCCTCCTCTTCGGTGGAAGCCAATATTCCGGAGAATCCCACAATGGCATTGAGCGGCGTACGGATTTCATGGCTCATGTTGGCGAGGAATGCGGATTTCAGTTTATTCGACTCTTCCGCACGGTTCTTGGCGGAAACCAGTTCCGTCTCCATCTTTTTCCGTTCGGTGATAACCAGCGAAGAGCCCACCAGGGTCAGCGGCTTATTGTTCTCGTCGTAGGTTTCTACGGCGGCCTGGGCCTCCACCCAGTCGAAGTGTTTGTGTCCGTCGGCATGATTGATGACGCGGTATTCCTCCTTGACTTTCTGGATACGTCCCTCAATCAGGTCTGTATAGGCTTGTTTCACTTTTTCCAGGTCTTCCTTGTGTATTTTGGAGAAATACTGGCTGTCGGGTACGGACAGCTGTTCATCGTCCATGATACCGGCATTATTGCTGAGCTCTATCGGCTTGTTGACATCGCAGAGTATGGTGTGTGTCCGGAGGTTCCATTTCCATGGTACGATGTTGGCAACGTCGAGTGCCATGGAAAGTTTCCGGTTTGTCGACCTCAACTGTATTTGGGTGTGGTGCAACTCGGTGCTGTCAACGCAGAAGACGTGCATGTATTCGCCATTGTCGCTTGCCTTGACTACAATGTCGTAGAAAGTGTCTATCTTCTTGTAATAATAGGGGAAAGTTACGGAACGTTTCTCCTTCAATGCGATATTCATGAAATGGAGGAACTCGTTCATGGATTCGGGAAATAATTCGCTTCCCCGCTTGCCGACAGCCTCTTTGCGCATGATAAATCTGTCTTCGAAGAAATTGTTGACATCTATATATAAGGTGTCAGTAATGCGCCCTTTTTCATCTTTTATAAGTTTCTCATACATGTATAGGATGGGCATGTTGTTTATCAGATTTCGGTATTTGAGATTGCTGTCCAGTTGTTGCTGCTGTAATCTTTTGATTCTACTCAGTGACTGTAGGCGGAGATATTGGAAAAAGAACAGCAGAGTTATGATTGCGGCAGTGATACTGATAATGACATATTCGTACTTCTCCCAGAAGGTGGGAGGCATGTTGTAGAATATGGTACCCTTGGGGCATAGCTTCGGATTCAGGTCACGCTGCAGAAGGGATTTATAGTTGAATACGGGGGCTCCGTCGTCGGGATAGTATAACGGGATGTTGCGTGCCGGGGTACCATCCAATATCTTGTGGATGGTTTCCAGTAGCCGGGCATTATATTTCTCTTTGTTGTAAATGTAGCCGCCTACAATCCCCCCTTCTTCTTCAATACCGATGGCCCTTAGCGAAAACAAAGGGATGGGGGCGGTAGAGATGACCCGGTGGGAATTACTCCTCATGATATTGTCATGGGGAGAGCTCTTGTACAGCCAGGATGAAAAGATGACTCCGGTAGTATGGGGATTCACGTGGTTCAGTATATTGAAAAGGCTGTCCGTTCGGATGTCCTTCGCACTAAGGAACTGGTAATCCAACTCCGGATACTTTTCACGGATAATCTCGGACAAGTCATAGTCGTTCTGCTGGCAGATGTATGTTTCATCCCCTATATACATGACCTTATCCATTTTGGGGATGAGTTGCTTCATGAGTTGCAGGTTCTCGTTCAGGTATACACTGGATTGCATTAAGGTCAGATTGTACTTCTTCTGTAGGTCACTGATGGGAATACGCTCTGTGCGGGGCAGGGCGTGCTCGCGTATCATTGTTTCCTTAGGACCGGTATAATCCCTCTCACCACATAATATCATGGGGATATCGGGCCACTGCCGGTTCAGTTCATCGCACATGATGAAACTTCCGCATCCGATAAGCACGATAAGTTTAGGGTTCTTGTAACTCTTGAACAAGCTCTCTTTGAATGTCTTCAGTTTATTTTCCTCGTCAAGTGTCAGCATTTTCATGTGTGCGGTGTATACTCCGATGTGGCTGTTCTGTGATGCCATGTTCACAATGGAGGTGATGAAATCATTACTCCAGGGATTGGCTTCTGTATAAGTGTTGATTATCAGAATATCGTCGACGTCTGTTGCGGGAGATTTTCCATATAGGGTGTCTGTGCAGGTGAACGAGCAGAGTATTGCAATTACTGTTCCCAGTATGTATTTCATATCCTTTGGACCGTTTTAATGTTTGCTATTGTGAAAATTCTTACAAATGTAGGGGTTTCCCGGTGGATAGACAAAGAAAAAGATGAATTTAAGCGGGATATGGAAAAATAAAGCGGAGCAACATATTGAAATGTCACTCCGCTTCTCATTGAGATGTTGAAAGATGTGTTTTCAGGAGATTTAGTTGTTTTCTTTTTTAATGTCTATGGTCATGAACCGTTCACCGTCATATAGACTTTTGACACGGATGTTCAGCCCCTTTTTCTCTTTCAGTTGTTCCGCTATATTGTCCAGCTTGAAGGAGGCCAGTCCGGTGCCCAGCGTGAGCTGGCTGTCATTGTAGGCATTGTGGCGGAATTCGAGATTGACGTAATCCGGTTTGTCGTTTTCGCCGGTGGATGCTTCATTGATGACCAGGTTCAGCATGTGCTTCTTATCTTCGTTGTTGCTGTGGTAGAATTGATATTTGATGTTCAGATACTCGCCCGTAATCCATAAATCCGTGGCGTTGATGTTGTCGTCTCCGATACTGTCTGCCTTTTCGGCAGGCATGGAGTAGATGTCTTTGGTCAGAATGTTTTCGATGTGCTTTATTTGGGCATTGTATTCGTAGCCTGGAAGTTTCTCTTCCAGTTCGCGGAAGTAGATGAAAGCCCTCTGGCCGTCTATTACGGCATAGTCGTGAACATAGGTTGTGTCACTGGGATATAGTTTACTGCCTTCGTCCAGTGAGAAATAGTAGTCTTTTCCTTCGATGACCTTTACCGTACCTACGGCGAACAAAGTGTCATATTTGTCATCCCAATCGTCCAGGCATGATTGCAATACAATGGCAGTCAGGAATAAAAGCATGGATGCTGCCAATGTCATTCTCAGTTTCTTCATAAGTGGTAGGTTTTAGCTCTTTTTCTGTTTAAAACTTATTTTTGCATTCAGAAAATGCGGTGAAAAGCTAAATACTGCGTAGTATACTGTTAAAGAAATAAAAGTGTGATTTTCTTCTCTGCCTGATGCAGTATTTTTGCGCCAGTTGCATTTTTAAGGTAAACACGTGTTAAAAGAGAGAATGGAAGAACAGGAATTGGCAGAACGCTGTAGGCAAGGGGACAACCTTGCCCGCAAAGAACTGTATGAGCGCTATGCGGGACGCATGCTCAGCGTATGCCTCCGTTATGCAGGTGACCGGGAGACTGCCCAAGACCTGATGCATGACGGTTTTCTGAAACTTTTTGATTCTTTCGATAAGTTCACTTGGCGGGGAGAGGGCTCTCTGCGGGCATGGATGGAACGCGTAATGGTGAATACGGTATTGCAGTATTTGCGGAAAAATGATGTGATGAATCAGTCATCGGCCTTGGAGAATGCACCCGAAGCTTATGAGGAACCGGAAGGTTCGTCAATAGATGTCATTCCTCAAAAGGTACTAATGCAGTTTATCAGTGAATTGCCTGCCGGCTATCGTACCGTATTCAACTTATATATTTTTGAAGAGAAATCCCATAAGGAGATTGCTCGACTATTGGGAATTAATGAAAAATCCTCTGCCTCGCAGTTGACGCGTGCTAAAGCGACTTTAGCGGCAAAAGTACGTGAGTGGATGAAAAGAAATGATTAAATGAAGGAACGTATGGAAGATGAATTGTGGTTGAAAAAGATAAAGGACAAGCTGGAAGACTATTCCGAACCGCTGCCGGTTGCCGGATGGGAGCGGTTGGAGAAGGAATTGTCCGTTTCCGGAGCTCCGATAACCGGACCGCATAGGATGATACCTTTCCGTCGCTGGGCGGTGGCCGCGGCAGCTGTGTTGCTGGTGGCGGTTTCGTCCGTCAGTCTGTGGCTGTTGCAGAGTTCGGTAGGGAATGAAATGCGGCATACGTCAGTGCCCGCTTTGGCTGTGGCTCCGGACGTCTTGCCGGAACAGACAGTACCTGCCATACGGACTAATTCCATAGAGCCTGCTTATCGGGCACATGGAAATGCATCGGCGCCCAATAAGGAGGCAAGTCACCCTTTGGTTGCACAACATATCAGAATATCGGTTGGCGAAGAACAGCAGGAGGAAATGCTGCCGGTTGAAACTGCAGATGAGGTTGTCGGTATTGGACAGCAGGCGGAAGAACCGGTAGTGGAAGATACGGACCATGAAACTACAATGCAGACCGAGGAACCGGAGACAAGGGAAGACCGCTATCGTCCGTCAGGCCGGGACAAACTGCATCTTCCGGAAAAAAACAGTTCTGGTAGGGATGCTAAAGGATGGGCGGTTGGCTTGTCCGTAGGAAATACGGGAGGTTTTTCATTGGCGAATGAAGGGGAAGCGAATGTGATGTCGGACTACATGCCTGGAAGTCCTATTTATGGCGGTAACGTAGATTTATCCTCTACGGCCAATGGCATTGTTACTATTCCCGACGGGCAGGAACTGGTTTTTAAGGATGGTATGCCCTATCTGCAAAGACGCGAAAAGAAAATTGCGGATATAGACCATAAACAACCGCTCAGTTTCGGTGTTTCGGTGCGGAAAAACTTGGCGAAGGGTTTCTCTGTGGAAAGCGGGCTGACGTATACCTATCTTGCTTCTGACGTAAGGTATGAGGGCAGCTCGGAAAAGATAAGCCAGAAGCTGCATTATATTGGCATTCCGGTACGGGCCAACTGGAACTTTGTGGATGCAAAGAACTTTACGATGTACGTTTCGGCGGGGGGTGCCATTGAAAAATGTGTGTATGGCAAGATTGGTACTGAGAGTGAGACTGTGAAACCGGTACAGCTTTCTGTCATGGGTGCTGTCGGTGCCCAGTATAACATAAGCAATAGGGTGGGCCTGTATGTGGAACCGGGAGTATCTTATTTCTTTGATGACGGTTCGTCGATACAGACTATACGCAAGGAGAACCCGTGTAACTTTACGTTGCAGGCCGGTATACGTCTTACTTATTGATAGCAGGACAGACATGTTTTTGTCCACTTTCTTGTAGATTCAGAATTTTCTTAATAACTTTCGGCCGTGTTTCTTCGTTGGTGGATGAAGGGACACGGTTTTTTATTGATTGAGAAGAAAGAAAGTAGGTCGGGACATGCCCGGCAATATAACAAACACGTAGTAAAATAGACAAAATGAAGATTAAAAAGAAAGTAGCCTTAAGCGGGCTATTGCTTTGTTGTGCAATCACGGCAAAAGCACAAGTGTGTATTACTCCCCAGGTGGAGCAGCGTGCCAGGGAGTTGGTTTCTCAAATGACGCTGGAAGAAAAAATCGATTACATTTCCGGTCCCAAATCTTTTTATATCCGGGCTGTACCCCGGCTTGGCATACCCGAAATCAGGATGGCCGATGGTCCGCAAGGCATACGTAACAATACTCAAAGTACCTTGTATCCTTGTGGCATCTTGTCGGCTTCGACATGGAACCGTAAGTTGGCTAGAGAGCTGGGACATGGTTTGGCCCGGGATGCAAAGGCCCGTGGGGTAAGTATTCTGTTGGGGCCTGGAGTCAATATCTACCGCTCTCCTCTATGCGGGCGAAACTATGAGTATTTTGGTGAAGACCCTTATTTGACGGGCGAAACTGCTAAAGAATATATCTTGGGAGTGCAGGAAGAGGGAGTTATGGCTACGGTGAAGCATTTTGCGGCCAATAACCAGGAGTGGAGCAGACATCATGCCAGCTCAGATGTGGATGAACGCACGCTGCAGGAAATTTATTTTCCCGCGTTCCGAAAAGCTGTGCAGGAAGCAGGAGTAGGGGCGGTTATGGATAGCTATAATCCGCTGAACGGGGTACATGCCACCGAAAACAGCTGGCTGAACATTGATGTATTACGCAAGCAGTGGGGATTTAAAGGTATCCTGATGTCTGACTGGACATCTGTATATTCCGGTGTGGGAGCCGCTAATGGAGGGTTGGATTTGGAAATGCCCGTCGGTAAATTCATGACCAGGGAAATTCTTATTCCGGCAATAGAGAATGGTATCGTGAAGGAAGAGACCATTGACGCCAAAGTCCGGCATATACTCCAGACATTGATTGCTTTTGGAGCACTTGATACTCCGAGAGAAGATAAATCTATCGATAAAGACAATGCACAGTCTAAGGAAATTGCACTTGACTTGGCGAGAGAAGGAGTAGTCTTATTGAAAAATGATAACGGTACGTTGCCTTACCGGAACGGTAGAACATTGGTAATCGGGCCTAATGCCGATATTATTCCCACAGGAGGAGGAAGCGGATTTGTCACCCCTTATTCGGTAGTGTCACTCTATGACGGTATGGTTCAGTTGAAGGGCGGCAGACAGATAGAGCTGCTGTCTGACAGCATTCTTTATAAGGATATGTCCCAACAGATTTATACGGATGGCAGTTTTACGCAAAACGGTTTTAAGGGCGAATATTATAATACTCGTAATCTTACCGGAGAACTCTTTCAAGCTGCCATAGAGCCTGCCATAGACCATGCCTGGAAATACGGTGCACCGTTCGACGGCATGCCGGTAGATCAGTTTTCTGCCCGTTGGACGGGAGTTTACAAGGCTGACAAGGATGGAACTGTCAAGTTCCAGCTGGCTGGCGATGACGGATACCGTCTGTTTGTAAACGATAAGCTGATTACCGGAGATTGGGGGAACCATTCATTCAGTACCCGCAGTGCATTTATGCAGGTCAGTGCAGGGGAGATATACCGGTTGCGTATTGAATATTTTGATAATGTGGGTGAGGCGACTGTCAGTTTCCAGGCAGGAATGATGGATGAGGAGCGTTTGGCCTCTTCACTGAAGCATGCCAGGAATGTTATTGTATGTGCCGGGTTCAACAGCAGTACAGAAGGTGAAGGGTTCGACCGTCCGTTTGCATTGTCATACGGGCAGGAATATCTCATTAATAAAGTGGCTTCACTTCATGATAATGTGGCTGTGGTGGTGAATGCCGGAGGTGGAATAGATTTCCGCAATTGGGGGCAGAGTGTACAAGCTATTTTGATGGCATGGTATCCGGGGCAGGAGGGTGGAAAGGCCCTTGCCGAAATCATTACGGGCAAGCTTTCGCCAAGTGGCAAACTACCAGTCAGCATCGAGGAAAAATGGGAAGATAATCCGGTATATGGTAATTATTATGACAATCGCAATGTACCTCATAAACGGGTGCAGTATGCCGAAGGTGTTTTCGTAGGTTATAGGGGATATGACCGGAACGGAAAGCAGCCGCTCTATCCTTTCGGGTATGGACTGTCATACAGTAGTTTTGAATATAGTAATCTGAGTGTTGAGAAGACGGGGGGAAGCCGGGTTACGGTAAGCTTTGACATCAAGAATACCGGAAAGATGGATGCTGCGGAAGCGGCTCAGGTATATGTGCGGGATGTGGAATGTTCTGTTCCGCGTCCATTGAAGGAGTTGAAAGGCTACGATAAGGTTTACTTGAAGAAGGGTGAAACCAAGCGCGTTCGGATATTGCTGGATGAGGAAGCCTTTGCCTACTATGATGTGGAATCACATCGGTTTGTAGTGGAAAAGGGGACTTTTGAGATTCTGGCAGGTCCTTCTTCAGCTGATTTACCATTGAAGGCAACTGTTGTTTTATGATAAAATAAATATCAAAACAAGAATGGCAGTATGAAAAAGATAATAATACTGATGGTTTGTCTGTGGGGACTTGGTAACACCTTTACCTCGGCACAAACTACGGAGAAGGAGAAATTCATCTCAAGCTTGATGAAGCAGATGACGCTGGATGAAAAGATAGGCCAGCTTGCACAATGCACCTACCGAGGGAATTTTACCGGACCCGACGGTGGAAATATTCCTAAAGAAGAGTATGTCCGGCAAGGCAGAATAGGCTCTATGCTGAATGTGATAGGAGTAAAGGATATACGCCGTTATCAAGAGCTTGCTTTGCAATCGCGTTTGCGCATTCCTTTAATTTTCGGACTGGATGTTATCCACGGCTATCGTACCGGATTTCCGCTTCCGCTTGCCGAGGCTGCAAGTTTCGATTTGGCCATGATTGAGGAAGCTGCACGCTACAATGCTTTGGAAAGTGCCGCTGATGGTTTGAACTGGGTTTTTGCCCCGATGGTGGATATTTCGTGGGACGCACGTTGGGGACGCGTCATGGAAGGGGCCGGTGAGGACCCTTATTATGGTTCTCGGGTAGCGGAGGCGCGTGTCAGAGGCTTGCAAGGAGACGATTTGGCAGACACGACGACTGTCATGGCATGTATGAAACATTTTGCCGGATATGGTGCACCGATAGCAGGAAAGGAGTATAATAGTGTGGATATGTCAATGGGCCACTTTGCCAATTTTTATATGCCTCCCTATAAGGCGGCCATAAAGGTAGGAGCAGCTACCGTGATGAGTGCTTTCAATGATTTTAATAATATTCCTTGTACTGCCAATGATTTCTTGCTCAACCGGCTATTGAGAGAGCAGTGGGGATTTAAGGGATTTGTTGTGTCCGATTATAATTCGGTAGAGGAATTGGTGAACCACCGTTATGCTGTTGACAAGAAAGATGCCGCAGCCAAAGCGCTGAATGCTGGTCTGGACATGGAGATGGTAAGTACCTGCTACTTGACTTATCTGAAGGAGCTTGTTCAAGAAGGGAAAGTAAAGGAGAGTGTGCTTGATGATGCAGTACGGCGTATATTGGAGAAGAAATATGAGTTGGGATTGTTTGAGGACCCTTTTCGCTACTGTAATCCGGAAAGAGCGGCCAGAATACTCAATGCGCCCGAAGTCCGTAATGCTTCGCTCCGTATGGCCGAGCGTTCCGTTGTATTGCTGGAGAATAGGGAATCTGTGCTTCCGTTGACGGCACAGACGAGGAAGATAGCCTTGATAGGAGGACTCTCAAAATCCCAGTACGATATGGCAGGTGCTTGGGCTGCCACTACGGACCGGAACAAAGTGGTGACCTTATATGATGCATTGGTCCGGAAAGGACTGGAGGTGAGCTATGCTGAAGGCTATGATATGAAGAGCAATCAGTTGACCGGATTGCAGGAAGCATTACAGGCTGCTGAGGCTTCGGATGTCATTGTTGTGGCGGTAGGCGAGAGATTCGGTCAGAGTGGCGAGAAGGCTTCCAAAGTGAATATAGCCATACCCGAGGGGCAGCAGAAGCTGGTGTCGGAACTGGCAAAGACTGGAAAACCTGTCATTGCTCTTGTCATGTGTGGGCGTCCGGTAATCTTCAATGAGATAAGGGAACATGCTGATGCGGTACTGTGTACTTGGTGGCTGGGAAGTGAGGCCGGCAATGCCATATGCAATGTGTTGTGGGGAGAGTATAATCCTTCGGCTAAATTGCCCATGACATTTCCTGCACACGTAGGACAGATTCCCATTTATTATCAGAATAAGAGCACCGGCCGCCCTACCGCATTGAAACAGACCTATAAGGCATCTTATATCGATGCTTCCACTGAGCCTGCCTATCCTTTCGGATATGGGCTTTCGTACACGGATTTTGGATATTCTGATTTGAAACTGCTGCCGGGCAAGGCTGCAGGCGTCCATACGGAGGTGTCGGTAAAAGTGACTAATACCGGTAAGTGTGCAGGAGAGGAAGTAGTTCAATTGTATGTGCAGGATAAGGTAGCCTCTGTTACGCGTCCGATAAAGGAATTGAAGGGCTTCAGGAAAATTCATCTGAATGTGGGTGAAAGCAAAACTGTAGCTTTTCAGATAACTGACGATGCACTGGGATTCTATGACAATGAGATGAATTATATGGTAGAACCTGGTGATTTCGTCTTTATGGTGGGTGGCAGTAGTGATGATGTACAGCAGATTACCTATAACTTGAAAGAATAGGATTCTTACCCTATAAATGAAAAGCAAGGCTGTCTGGAATCATATCCGGACAGCCTTGCTTTTCTGTTTTAGTTGGTTATCACATTCGTGAAATACTCTTTGAACAGTTTTTCTGCCCGTTCCAGTTGTTCCGGAGTATTTTCCTTCACTTCTTTCAATTTGTAATCCCATCCCATGGCTTCGTATTTGTGAACACCCAGACGGTGATAAGGAAGTATTTCCACCCGTTGTATCTGCTGGTATTTGCCAAGACTTTCACCCAGCAGGCGGGTGTCTTCTTCCGAATCGCTGTAACCGGGGACCAGTACATAGCGCAGCCAGAAGGGGTGTTCATGTTCTTCGAGCCAGGCAGCGGTGCGGAGTGTCTGTTCGTTGCTTCGTCCCGTCAGCGTACGGTGGCGTTCGGGATTGAATTGCTTGATGTCCAGCAGCACGAGGTCAGTCAGGCTAAAGAGCTCTTCCACCTTTTCATTCCAGATGCCTCCGTTACTGTCCAGACAGATATGGATGCCGTTCGCCTTCAGCTCCTTGAAAAGAGGAATCAGCGCTTCTGCTTGCAGGGTAGGCTCACCGCCGGAGAAAGTAATACCTCCTTTCTTCCCGAAGAATGCCTTTTGGCTGATAGCCATTTGCAGAATCTCTTCCGGAGTGGTGGGAGTGCCTCCTTTTACATCAATCGTATCCGGATTGGCACAATACAGACAACGGAACGGACATCCTTGCAGGAAAACGACGAGCCGGAGACCCGGCCCGTCGAATGTTCCCATACTTTCGTAGGAGTGTACATTTATCATATTACATTCTTTCGTGGAATGAACGGCTGATGACTTCCAACTGATGCTCGCGGCTCAACTTCACGAAGTTCACGGCATAGCCGGAAACGCGGATGGTGAGTTGCGGATACTTTTCAGGATGTTCCATGGCATCTTCCAGCATTTCGCGGTTCAGTACGTTTACGTTCAAGTGGTGGGCACCTTTGGTGAAGTAGCCGTCCATCATGGTTACCAGGTTCTCTACACGTTCTTCCGGTGTCGGGCCCAGTGATTTGGGAACAATGGAGAACGTATTGCTGATGCCGTCCTGCGAGTCGCGGTAGCGCAATTTGGCTACGGAGCTCAAGGAAGCGATGGCACCGTTCTTGTCACGTCCGTGCATTGGGTTGGCACCCGGAGCAAAGGCAACACCTTTGGCGCGTCCGTCCGGAGTGGCACCGGTCTTCTTGCCGTACATCACGTTGGAGGTGATAGTCAGCAAGGAAAGGGTGGGACGGGCATTCTTGTAGACAGGCAGCTTTTTCAGTTCTTCGCTGAAATAGTAAACGAGGTCTACTCCCAGGTGGTCCACACGGTCGTCATTATTGCCGAAGCAGGGGAATGAACCTTCAGTGTCGAAACCTTCGGTCAGGCCGATTTCGTTGCGGCGTGCAGTGACTTTGGCGTATTTGATGGCAGACAGTGAGTCTATGGCGATGGAAAGGCCGGCAACACCGTATGCCAGATTGATGCGTGGGTCGGTATCGATGAATGCCATCTGGGCTTTCTCATAATAATACTTATCATGCATGTAGTGGATGATATTCATGGCCTCGTTGTAGACGCGGGCGATCTCTTTGAGCACCATCTTGTAGTTGCGCATCACCTCCTCGAAGCGCAGCGGACCCTCCGACAGCGCCGGAATGCCCTTGACCATCAGCGTGCCGGTGTTCTCGCAGCGGTCGATGACGTGCGTTATGCCGTTTACGCCGATGATGCCGCCGACGATGTGGGCACGGAAGTCGCTGCCCTCCTGGGCGCTGAGCGTGTTAGCTGCATCGCTGTAACCCGAAGCGGACAGATACGAGATCAGGTTCACGCCGTTCTTCAGTGCGGAGTTCTCCGCGTTCCGGAAACGACCCTTGTTGAGGCAGTTCGTAATGAGAAGCGGACTGTTGTCCTCCGCCGCGCCGACGATGCCGCCTGCGCAAGCACCCGCCGCAATCGTCATATCATTGGAAGCAATCCTGGGGGTGCCGGTGTTCGCGGCGTTGGTAATCGTGAGAAGATGCGTGTTCTGCGTTGCGGTAACAGCGGTCGGGATATTACCCTGTGCCGTGTTGATTTTCGGAAGCAGACCGGTCGATGTGCCACTCGCAAGCTCACTTTCGAGCACGGTTTCGAGCGTCTGACCGTTCAGCTGCGTACCAGCATCAGAT
>OKRY01002105.1_pt1 | contig 15800 bp, 14 predicted proteins | sample 1601121 | NCBI WGS metagenome assembly OKRY01 (sample SAMEA3541546, study PRJEB24748) | human gut metagenome | biome: human gut; feature: human-associated habitat; material: faeces | place: China | collected 2012
GCTGTAAGAGCAGCTCTTGGGATCTCGATCATTGTACCAACCTCGTACTCAAGGTTTACACCGGCAGCAGCGATCTCAGCATCAGCGGTCTCTACTACGATATTCTTAACATACTTAAGCTCCTTAACTTCACATACAAGTGGAATCATGATCTCTGGCTTAACTGTCCAATCTGCATGCTCCTTCTGTACTTCAATCGCTGCACGGATAACAGCCTTTGTCTGCATCTTGGCAATAGAAGGATAAGTAACAGCAAGACGGCATCCTCTGTGTCCCATCATTGGGTTGAACTCATGAAGTGATGCACAGATAGCCTTGATCTCTTCTACTGATTTATTCTTAGCCTTAGCAAGCTTCTCAATGTCAGCGTCCTCTGTAGGAACGAACTCATGAAGAGGTGGATCCAGGAAACGGATGGTTACCGGGCATCCTTCAAGAGCCTCATAGAGAGCCTTGAAGTCAGACTGCTGATATGGAAGAATCTTGTTAAGAGCAACTTCTCTCTCTTCCTCTGTATCAGAACAGATCATCTCACGGAAAGCAGCGATTCTCTCCGGATCGAAGAACATATGCTCTGTACGGCAGAGTCCGATACCTTCTGCACCGAGCTCACGAGCCTTCTTAGCATCAGCCGGGGTATCAGCGTTTGTACGAACCTTAAGAGTTCTGAACTCATCAGCCCAGGCCATAACACGTCCGAACTCACCAGCGATAGAAGCGTCTACGGTTGGAATCAGTCCAGCGTAAATGTTACCAGTTGTACCATCGATAGAGATCTCAGATCCCTCTGTGAATGTCTGTCCAGCGAGTGTGAACTTCTTGTTCTCCTCGTCCATGTTGATGTCGCCACATCCAGATACACAGCAGGTACCCATACCACGGGCAACTACAGCTGCGTGGCTTGTCATACCACCACGTACGGTAAGGATACCCTGAGCAGCCTTCATACCTGTGATATCTTCTGGAGATGTCTCAAGACGTACAAGAACGACCTTCTCTCCTCTTTCAGCCCAGCTTTCAGCATCGTCAGCGGTAAATACAACCTTACGCCTTCCACTTGCGCCACGCAGGCCTGCACTGCCTTGCGGAGTTTCACGTTCTCGATTTGTTCGGTGACGATGTTCAAGGCTCGGATCAGCGAGACGCCAGCCGCCACCATGGTGGCGAGCTGCCGCGCCGTTACGGCGAAGTCTTTTTTGCTTGGATATTTCTCGAACGCCTTGATGTTGATTTCAGTGTTGAGACCGGTGCCGGCGGCCGTGTCGGTCAGGTCGGTCGGATACAGTCCAAGTTTTTTGATGCGCTCGATGGCCTGGTCGCGCGTCTGCGCTTCGACCACGCCTTTCTCTTTACGCTGGCCGTCGAATGAGACGCCCTGGTAGCGCCATTTGCGCGTGCCGCCGTTCTGTTGGAATTGCACTTGTGCGTCATTGCCGGCCATGGTTCCCCCGAATGAATATCGATGATGAATGGTGACGTGCGATTGATATGCGAATGTCGGGGACGGACGATGTCCCCGACATTCAATTCAGGCAATTAGCGATATGCCTCACGGCTTAGCAGGAGCAGCTGCCTTGGCTGATTCAGAAATCGCGCCATTAGCGGAGTCATACGTGTACTGCTTGGTGCCGCTATTGCTATCCGTACCGGTGATGGTGTAGTTATTCGAGTCAGCGCCCTTTGCGATGACAATCGTGACATCCTTGGAAACCGTAATTTCCTGATCGGAAGTTCCCAACTTTGCCTTACCGGGCGAATAGGTGCCCGCCCAACCATTGTCGAACTTCCCGTTGTTGGCGGTCATGGCGGTTTCGACCACGAGGCTGGCGTTCTTGACGTCGGACTGGATGGTGGAGTTCCACGCGGCCTTGCGCTGGTTCAGGTAGATCGGGACTGCCACGGCGGACAGGATGCCGATGATGATGACGACCACGAGCAGTTCGACGAGGGTGAAGCCCTTTTCGCCCTTGGCGCGGCGGTTGAGTGCATTGCGTACGCTCTTCATAATGAACCCTTCTTTCCAATTGGCAGGACATACCGTGGGACCGTCCAACTTCGGATGGTCCACAGCGATTCTTCTTTGCGTTATTTCCCCTTGTGGGGGTGGCTGGCTCACATAACCAACAACTCTCAGCGTAGTCGTATTGACATCGTTTGCAGTACCAGATGCAGTGCATCAATCGCACCAATGATGTTTCATCCACCGTTTTCATCACAACCCCGAATCAAACTCTTTCAATACGATTGCATAACCCCTCTTCACACAATCACCACCGTCCGATTCCGTAACATGCGTTGAGTCCGTCGGTCTACCGGTGTATCTCTTCGTCTGAAACGTTTGCCCCGGAATAGTTATATTTTCAATAGTGTTTCAGAAAATATTTTCAGCATGTTTTGACGAAAATTCATCAAAAAACCATTTCCCCCCGGGCGCGTCGGGGGTATTTGGAAGTATAGAAAAAGGGCTCCCCCACAAGGGAGAGCCCTTACAGACACCGTCATTCAACGACATTGACTGAAGTCGACCGAAGCACTCGAACCCACATTGCGAGCTGTAAACGATGTCAATGTGTTCGAGGTGACCGGCTTGCCACCCACATACGAACCCGTCACCGGCGAATACCGCACCACGCGCGTACCGCCATCCATGCTGAACAGTTTGTTTTTGAACAGCGAATCATCGGACGTTGAAGCGGTACTGTTGTTCATCACCGCCGTCAACACCGCATGCTCGCTCCACGCTCCCCCCGCACCGGTTGCATATGGTCTGGTTTTTACCACGACGGAACCATAATCATCAACTCGCCCGCCGGACCACGTGGCCTCTGTGTACTCAATCACAGCGCATTGCCGAATCCCATCGGCATCAGTGGTCACCAAAGTCAACCTGTCACCGCTGGCAGCCTCTTCCACACCTTCGGCATTGCGAACATATCGGTCCAGAGCCTGCACCGATGTAGCTATTTCCGTAGCCGATCTGGTGCGGATAGCATCGGCTGTGGTGGAATGCAAATATTGTACGATCGACACCGTGAACATGGTGGAAACAATGGCAAAAATAAACAATGAAACCATCATCTCCACCAGGGTAACGCCGCCTTCACCACGAGCACGCCTACGGAGCGCACGTAATAATCGGCGATTCAGACTGAATCCAGAGTTCTTCTCTTCCATAAGCCGTCCCGCTCCTTCAGGCCCCGATCACATTCAGCAGTTCATTGGTGGTATACACGGCCGTTTTGTCTGCGCCAATATTGTCCGACCAGGTGACGCCTACCACCACGCGTACCATCGGCATATACGTTTTCGCCATAAAGGTGAATCCCTTAGTAGGAATGTTGTCCTGACTCAGGATGCTGGATCGCAGCGAGGCGTCAGGAGTACCGTCAAGACCGCTAATGGACGCATGCCCGTCAATACCCAGTTCCGAAGCGGTTCTACAATCCATGGTGCCGCTTTCCCGATAGCACTTCTCAATCACGGTGTTCACCGTATATGTAGTATGTTTGGCGTCTTTGCCCGTGGTAGTGCGCACCGGCTGAATGTACTTGCTCGTATCGGCATCCGGAGTGGCCGTAGCCTCCAAATCCGAGAATTGTGAGGTGATGGCCCCCACTGCCGTGAGATTCGCATGTGCTTTCTTCACATCATCCACACCCATGCCAGGCAGCAAATCCGTGTAATAGGAGGATGGCGCAGAAGTATGATCCGCTATCTGTGCGCGCATGCGTTCGATACCATCACTACCCAAAGCAATGGCTGCTGAACGCTGCTGCTGGGCATAAGAAGTACGAATCGCAGTAATCGCGAACTGTGCGGCGGCAAGACCTGTGATGCTCAGCACCACAATCGCCACCAATACCTCAACCAATGTGAAACCCGACTCGCCACGTTTCGGCAATCGTTTGACGTTATGTATTGCAAGCCCTGTCGCGGCATCATTTACCGCCCTACGCCAGCTGTGCTCCATGAGCAGCTCCTTCATGCAGTATCACCCCATCATCGGAGGCAACAGGAAAAATCACCGCAGAAAAGGCGGTGCATGAATATCTGTACTGTATCACGATTCCCTGCCAACGTTTTCACACCCTTCCAAACACCACATGACAATTGGCGTTTCAGTCACAAAGCCGCTAAACTATGCGAGTAGTAGTGCACAACACTGCAATCGTTAGCTCACATGACCATGAACAACTGAACATTCTCAGGCCCGCAAACACCTGTGTTCGCAAAGGGCCATAAGTCATACCGTGCGTTCCGGCGCATGGTCCAGGAGGTCATTATGAGCGACGCCGGTTCGGGAAGCCGTTTCCCTTTCCTCAAGCGCAATCGAAACGACAACACGCCGAGCGATTTCTCACAGCGCATGGATTTGAATTCCCCGGTCACAGGAGAAATCAACCAGATTTTCACGCCGAGCCAGCCACGCCATGCCGCTGCACCCAGCGACGCCACTAGCGACTTTCCCGCCATGCCCACATCCACCGAAGGCATGGACGAAAACACCGAACGCGAATATGCCATGGCGCTAGCTCAAGGCATGAGCCTACCGTTCGTAGACCTCAACGAATACCAAGTAGACAAAGAAGTCATCAGCATGGTGCCGGACGACCTGTGCCGTCGCAACCAGCTGCTGCCATTGTCCATTGTCAACGGACGCATCACCGTGGCCATGGCCAACCCGAAAAACTTCGCCGCCATCGACGACGTGTCCGCCAGCACCGGCATGCCGGTCATTCCCATGGTGGCGATGCCTTCTCAGGTGAAGGACGCCATCAACCGGTACCTGCGCGCCAACGCGGAGCTGACCGAGCTGTCGCACGAAATCGCGGCGACCGCCAAGAAGGAAGTGGACCTCGAATCCGACAGCGGCGAGGACGCCTCCCCTGTGGCACGCTTCGTCAGCCTGCTCATCAACCAGGCCATCGACGACCACTGCTCCGATATCCACATCGAACCGCAGGAAGACGGTCTGCTTGTGCGCTACCGCATCGACGGCGTGCTCCACGTGTTCCAGAAAGCGCCGAAAGCCATGACCCAAGGCGTGATCAGCCGCATCAAGGTCATGTCCGATATGGATATCGGCGAGCGCCGTAAGCCGCAGGACGGCCGCATCACCGTCAAGCACAATGGTCAGAAGGTGGATCTTCGTGTGGCCGCACTGCCGACGGTATGGGGCGAGAAGATCGTCATGTGAATCCTGAGCACGCCTTCGGGCAATCTCAAGGTGGAGGATTTGAATTTCAGCCAGCGGAATTTCGACGTGTTCTCCAAGGCGTACAACCGTCCGTATGGTCTGGTGTTGGTCACCGGTCCTACCGGTTCGGGTAAGTCGACCACGTTGTATGCCACGTTGGGCGATGTGGCGAAGCCGGAAATCAACATCATTACGGTTGAGGACCCGGTGGAATTCCGTATGAGAGGCATCAATCAGGTTCAGGTGAACAACAAGGCCGGTATGACGTTCGCCGCGGCTCTGCGTTCGATCCTTCGTGCAGACCCTGATGTGGTGCTCATCGGCGAGATTCGAGATCAGGAGACCGCCAACATTGCTATTGAGGCTTCGTTGACCGGCCATTTGGTGCTTTCCACCCTGCACACCAATGATGCGCCAAGCGCAGTGACACGTTTGACGGAAATGGGTGTGGAGCCGTTCCTATTGAGCTCGTCGCTTGCTGCGGTGATGGCTCAGCGACTGGCTCGCCGCCTGTGCAAGAAGTGCAAGCGTCAGGATACTGCCACCGAAGCGGAGCTTCGGACGTTGGGTGTTCCACACATGCCAGATACCCCTCTTCCGACGATATGGCGTCCGGTAGGATGCCGAGAATGCGCCAACACCGGCTATAGCGGCCGTGTGGCCATCCAGCAGGTCATGGGCGTGGATTCAACAATGGAGGATCTTATAGCCCGTGGCGCCACGTCGATTGATATTGACAAGGCGGCGAAGGAGCAAGGCATGACCACACTTCGTAAGGACGGTTGGCAGAAGGCGCTTCAAGGCATTACCTCCGTGGAGGAAGTGCTTCGCGTGACGGTGTAGGTTCCACCTGACGTTACATGCACCTATGCACCTCTCCGCACTTATAAAACACCTATAAAACGTTCGGTTGCGTCGGCGCGTCGAAGCGCCGGCACGACCGACATTTTCAGACAGCAACCCACCTATTAAAAGGACAATGATGACCATCGAGCAAACGTGGAACAATGGCGGATATCTTTCCGGTCTCAAAGGCGTGACCATTCCCAACAACACTCCATCGTTCAATGAGGATCCCCGCAAGGGACGTCATTGGTCTTCCGACAATGCGATTCAGGCAGATGATGAAAGCCTTAAGGGCATTTTCGCTTCGCTTAATTCAATGCCGACTGTAAGCCAGCAGGATGTGCAAATTCCCGACCCGCAGCCAGTTTCACAGTCTCAACCATCCGAACAGTCTGTTGCTCAACAACAGACTACGCAAGCCATACAACAATCGCAGGAAGCGCATGTTTTTCCAACAACAAGCGACCGTCAACCAGTCGGTACCGGCAGCCTGCAGTTTGATGAGGACACTGACGCGACCCAGCAAAATCCCGCATATGAGGAGCATGGTCCGATCCAGCAGATCGATAGCAATCCACCGTCCTTCGTACCGGGTGCCACACCATTCGCTAAGCGACAGGCCGACATCGCCGAAACCGCAGCGCAGCAGATGCCTCCGACCATCACTCACATTCCGCAGGACGCAGCTTTCCAAAGGCCGCAGCCACAGCAACAGCAGATGAGTCAGCCCCAGCCGCAGACCAGGCCATTCGCGGATTTCGTAGTGCCTGAAACCAACGACGCCGACGAGGATGCCGTTCCGGAAGAACGTAAGATCAAGGCCGAGCAGGTCGAACAGACGCTGCGCACCGAACATCCGGACGCGGACGACGAATTCGTGTCGGCCATCCGCCAGCTGGTTGAGCTCAATGCGTCCGATTTGCACTTGGTAATCAACGACCCGCCAATGCTGCGCGTGGATGGCAAGCTGCGCCCCGCCAAGGGATTGAGCGTGTGGACGAAGGATCACACGTACGAAGCAGTGAAAGTCATGACCAACGAATTAGAGATGGAACGTTTCAAAGATGATCTGGAACTTGATATCTCCTTCGCCATTGGCGATCTGCTGCGCTTCCGCGTGAACGTATACCGCGACCGTATGGGCGTATGCGCCGCGTTGCGTACCATTCCTACGGAAATCAAAACCGCGCAGGAGCTTGGTCTCGACCCGCATATCGCCGATCTGGCGTTACTGCCGCGTGGACTCGTGCTCGTATGCGGTCCGACCGGCTCCGGCAAATCCACCACGCTCGCCGCGATTGTCGACAGAGCGAATGCCGAACGCGCCGACCATATCATCACCATTGAAGACCCGATCGAATTCGTGCATCAACACAAGCGTTGCGTGATGAGCCAGCGTGAAGTGGACACCGACACCAAAAGTTTCGCGGAAGCGCTTAAGCGCGCGCTTCGTGAAGATCCCGACATTATCGAAGTGGGCGAGCTTCGAGACCTCGAAACCATTTCCACCGCGTTGACCGCCGTGGAAACCGGCCACTTGGTGTTCGCCACCCTGCACACACAGGACGCCGGTTCGACCGTGGACCGTCTGATCGACGTGTACCCGGAAAATCAGCAGCAGCAGATTCGCGTGCAGGTGGCCTCCACTCTGCGCGCGGTGGTCGTGCAAACCCTGATTCCACGTGCCAGCGGGCATGGCCGCGCTCCTGCCACCGAAGTGATGATCAACACTCCGGCCGTGGCCGCGTTGATTCGCGGAGGCAAGGCGCATCAGATTCGTACCGTGCTGCAATCCGGCGAAAAGGAAGGCATGCATACGCTTGACCAAGATCTGGCGAGACTCGTCAACAAGGGCGTCATCACCTTCGAAGACGCTCTTGCCAAGGTGCAGGTCCTCGAGGAATTCGAAAAACTCTGCGGCGCCCGCTCCTCCTTCTAACCTCGCCGTACCCATACACCATCTTTACACCTATCATGAGCAACACAGCAGAAACACCAACCATCATCCAGCCCGACGTTTCGGCGAACCGCGCGACGAACCTTCGAAAAAGACTCTTCACCTGGTTCGCCGAACAACGGCTGCACTGCATTGTCTTCATCGCCTACGTGACAGTGACCGTCACCGTGTCGTGTTTTCACGAACCATGGTTTGATGAGGCGCAAGCCTGGCTGATCGCACGTGATTGCTCATGGAAGGAACTGCTTACCGTACGCACCCATTACGAAGGACACCCACCTCTTTGGTGGATGCTGCTTGCCATTCCCGCCAAACTTGGCATGCCTTACGAAATAGGATTGAAATCCCTCAATCTTATGTGCGCCGCGCTGATGATCTGGCTTTTGGAATTCAAAACGAAACTACCCGAATTACTAAAGGTAATACTGCCATTTTCCTATTTTCTTTGCTACCAGTATGGCGTAACTTCCAGACCATATGCGCTTATGATCGCCGCAATGCTGCTCATAGCCATCAATTGGAACAACCGCAACACCAAGCCATGGCCAGTCATACTCAGCATGATGCTGCTATGCGCCACGAGCTCTTACGGATTGGCAATCGCCGGCATGCTTGCCTTGAATTGGACGATTCAATTTCTCTGCGGCGAACGCTCGCTTATAAAAAACAAGCAGCGTTTCGCAGGACTTGTTCTGCTACTGGTATTCGCCATCATACTGCTCCTCAACGTACTCCCCGCACCCGGCACATACCACGGTGACTTTGACATACATGGCACTGCAACAACATCACCCGCATGGGTTTCCGTATTCAACACCTGGCTGGTAATGCCTTCCGAGACGTTGTTCACTTCAACCCTGTCGGATGGCAATATGCAGTTCATCGCTCTCACGCCAAGCGAGCTGTTTATGCCGTGCGTAATGTCATGCCTGATGTGGTGTTTTCTTATTCAGATTTGCCTACGCCGGAAAACCGCATCATTGCTGCTCACCACATACTTGGGTATAAGCGTTGCGTTCACCGCGCATCTTTCCATGCATCATGCGGGAATCATCTTGGGATTCTTCATCGCCATTCTCGCCATCGATTGCGATATCGAAAAAATCAATTCCAACGATTGGCCTCAGTGGATCCGTAATCTCAACAACCGTGTTATGACTCTTCTTGGACCGAAGAAAACGGAACGGTATCTCCGTTTCTTCAAAATCCTCGGTCTTATCTTCATGCTTGTCAGCGTGTATTGGACGGCAAGCGCCAGTATTTGCGATATTCGGTACGACTATTCGTCTTCCCGGGCGGTAGCGTCTTTTATCAAAACCAACCATTTGGAGCAATACCGTTGGATGGCAGGCTGGACACGCGTCAGCAAGAACGACACCGCTTCCAATCCAGAAATCAACAAAATCATCGACAAAGGCGGATATTGCGGCGGCACCGACTGCATCGACTACACTTCTTGGTACGGCAGCACCCTTATCGATTCAGCCCCTTACTTCGACCATACGCTTCTTGCCAATGCATACAGGGGACGAAGCTATTCGTCGTGGGAATGGTGCGTTGACCCCTATGCGGGAAAGAAAGACATCGAAACATGGAAATCGTGGGGCGAACCCGAATTCTACGACACTCTGTATCAGCCATTTTTCTTCTCCGACCTTGGTTACGACAGAAACCATTACACGAAAATCAAAATCACCGAAACCAAGACACCTTGGAAAAGCACATGGTCGGAAGGCGCCTGCGAAATTTACGTGCGCAACGACATTTACGAGAACGTATTGCATTCGCCCGATCCTGAAATCGACTGGCCCGACGGCGCAACGCGCAGATAACAAGTGGACCGGCATCCAACTGGAACGTGTCGATTGTTCGTTTATGCAAAACGTGCCACTGTCAGCACCTTTGTATAGGTTAGACATGTTATGTACATGCAGGGGGGCTTCCGGCGAAAGCGGAAGCTGAGATAGGCAAATGCCTGACCCTTTGAACCTGTTGGTTAGGACCAACGTAGGGAGCAGACAATGGGCGATGACTCATATGCAGCTGCATTGCGTGAACAGATTGCGCAGGCAGTAAACGACGTACGCGAAACCACACCTTTGGCACAGTCGTTCACCAATTTCGTAACGATGAATCTTGTGGCCAACGCGCAGCTGGCCGCCGGCGGCACCGCAGCCATGAGCTTCCTGCCTGACGACGTGATCGACACCGCGGAAATCGCCGGATCGAACTACATCAATGTGGGCACACTCCTGCCGTTCTTCAAGGACGCGCTACCGGAAATCGCCTACAAACTGCACAAGAACGGCAAGACGTGGGTACTTGATCCGGTCGCCGCGGGCATCGGCAAAACCCGTACCGCCATTCTCGAATCGTTCCGCACATACCCGCCGACCATTGTGCGCGGCAATGCGAGCGAAATCATCGCGCTCGATGCGATGTGGGGTTTGGCACAGCATGATTCCACCGTTCCCGGCACTCGCCCGGCAGGCGTGGAAGCCGTCGACGAAGTCGATTCCGCCGTTGACGCGGCCAAACGAGTGGCTCGTCATCTTGCGAAATACTCCCCTGTTGGAGCCGGCGCGGTGGCCGTTTCCGGAGCAGTCGATCTGGTGACTGACGGCGAGCGCGTGTTCCGTTTGCCCGGCGGCAGCGCGATGATGACGAAGATCACCGGCGCCGGCTGTTCGCTCGGCGGCGTTACCGCAACGTATCTGGCCGTGGCCGAACCGCTTGTCGCCGCGATTTCGGCATCATTGCTGTATAACAGGGCTTCCGAAATCGCCGAAGCGAAATCGTCCGGTCCCGGATCTTTCCAAGTGGCGCTGCTTGACGCGCTTTGGAACGTCACCGCCGAGGAAGTCGCCGCTTCCGAAATCATCATCGACTAGGCCTTGCCGAACCCTGCATGGTATTCGGCATATCATGCAGGGTTCGGCAATTGCGTATGTGGAAAATATGGACGATTGCCGGTTCACATTGTAGGTTTTCTGAATCACTTACCGAGAAGGGTTGATTATATGAACAATTATTCATATGCATCGATGCGCGATACATTCGATATGAGCGCCTACTTTGTGGTCGGCCCGCAGGATTGCAAGAGCCGTACTATTACCGGTGTGATTGAGGATGCGTTGCGCGGGGGTGCAACGTTCATCCAGCTGCGAGCCAAGAACACCGACGCGAAAGACATCACCAGCATGGCACGCGATATCGCGCAGGTTATCGAGAACAACGGCAAATCCGATTCCGTGGCGTTTGTGATCGACGATCGCGTGGATGTAGTTTGGCAGGCACGTCACAAGGGCATCAAAGTTGACGGCGTGCATATTGGGCAAACCGACTTGGAACCGCAGGAAGCCCGCGCGTTGCTTGGGGAAGATGCCATTGTGGGCTTGTCTGCCGAAACGGAAAGCCTGGTGAAGCTGATCAACGAGCTGCCTGCCGGCTGCATCGACTACATCGGGGCCGGCCCGTTGCACGTGTCCACCACCAAGCCGGAAGCTTCCGTTGGTGGCAACGATGGTTCCGGGCATACGCTCGACGAGGCGCAGATCAATGCGATCTGCGATGCGAGTGATTTTCCGGTTGTGGTCGGCGGTGGAGTGACCGCCGACGATATGGAGATGCTCGCACATTCGAAGGCGGCCGGCTGGTTTGTGGTGTCAGCCATTGCCGGCGCAAGCGATCCGGAAGAGGCGACCCGCAATATGGTTTCGCGATGGAAGGCAGTGCGCGGTGATGCAAAGCATGGGCACGTACTGCGCAAATAGCAATCACGGATCACGAATATTTCAGAACTTCGCATCATAAGCAAGCAAAAGCAAGTAAGGAGTCATTCATGACCAGCACTTTGGCACCGGTATTGAGCATCGCGGGATCGGATTCCTCCGGTGGTGCCGGCATTCAGGCGGATTTGAAAACCATGCTTGCCAATGGCGTGTTCGGTATGACCGCCATCGCGGCGCTGACCGCGCAGAACACCACAGGCGTGACCATGGTCACGAACACTCCTCCGGAAATGCTCGCCGCGCAAATCGACGCAGTATTTGAAGATATTCCGCCGGTCGCGGTGAAGATCGGCATGGTGTCGAGCGTGGAGCTCATCAACGTGATCGCCGACCGTCTGATTGCGCATGATGCCACGAATATTGTGCTTGATCCGGTGATGGTGGCAACGTCCGGTGCGAAGCTTATCGAAGGCGACGCGATTGCGGCACTGACTTCCAAGCTGTTCCCGCTGGCCACCGTCATCACGCCGAATATGCCGGAGACCCAGGCGCTGTGCGAGCTGGCCGTCGAACAGGGTGCCGACGCGATCGACTACGAGAATGGCGAAAGCATCTCCAGTGAGAACGACATGGTGACGGCAGGCCATATGCTCGCCGGCCATTTCGGCTGCGCGGTGCTCGTCAAAGGCGGTCATGGCACGCAGGATGCCAGCGATGTGCTCGTTGAACCGAGCGGCAAAGTCACTTGGTTCCGCGCGCGTCGTATCAATAATCCGAACACGCATGGCACCGGATGCACGCTGTCTTCGGCGATCGCATCGCATCTGGCGCTTGGCGAGACATTGCCGGAAGCCGTCGATAGTGCAAAACTGTATCTGACGGGCGCCTTGGAGGCGCAGCTTGACCTCGGTCACGGATCCGGACCGATGGATCACGCTTGGAAATGGCGCTGACAGCCAAATCCGCACCAGCCAATCCAAGTCGTATCAGGCCGATAGGAACGCAACGAAAGGAACGAACATGACCCTTGATCGCAATGCGGAAAAGCAGGAAGTGCCGATCAACCCGGAAACCGGCAAACCGTATATCAACACGCTTGCCGCAGTCGCCATCTCCCCCGCCGGCGCAAGCCCTGAAAAGTCCACGTACGTGGCGCAGGCGGTCGACGTGATCCGTCAATCCGGATTGCCGAGTGAAACCAACGCCATGTTCACCAACATCGAAGGCGACATCGACGACGTGCTCAAGGTGATTCGCGACGCCACCATGAAGCTGGCTGGCCAGGGCTATCGCACCGACGTGGTGATCCGTCTCGACATTCGCCCGGGTTTCGAAGGTCAGATCCACGCCAAGCAGGCACTTGTGGACGAAATCCTGTCGGAATAAATCAGGCAATAAACTGTTAGATCGTCAGAAAAATCGAAAAGCGCGCTATTTATAAGGAATGGCGCGCTTTTCTTATTGATTTGGGCATAGTGTAGCGAATATGACTACGATGAAGGAAATTGCCGAAGCGACAGGGGTGTCCATTTCCACTGTTTCCCTGGTGCTTAACGGCAGGGATGAAGGACGTGTGAAAGCCCCTTTGGCCGCGCTCGTACGCGAGAAGGCAGACGAACTCGGCTACACGGTCAATCCTCTGGCGCGCAGCCTGCGCACTTGCCGCACGCGAATTCTCGGCTTCATCAGCGAGGAAGTTGCCACCACGCCGTACGCAGGCGGCATCATTCTGGGCGCGCAAGACGCGGCAAGCACCTACGGGTACATGATCATCACGGTCAGCACCGATGGCAGGGCGAGCGAAGAGAACGAAATCGCCACGCTGAAACGGTATGGCGTGGACGGTTTCTTCTATTCGAAGATGTCGAATCGCATTGCGAGCGTGCCAGCCTCGCTCGGCGATTATCCGGTGGTGATGGTGGATGCCACCGATGCCGACAACCAGATTCCCAGCATCGAGCCGGACGAATTCCAAATCGCCTATGATGCCACGAAACGGCTGATTCAGGCCGATTGCAAGCGTATCGCCTACATCGGATGCTCGGAAAACATGATTGCGCAGGATGGCCGTTTTTCCGGGTATCAGGCGGCATTGCAGGATTCCGGTTTCGCCTATGATCCTTCGCTGGTATGCAATGTGCTCAATAATGGTCCTGCGTTGCGTGCCGTCGACAAACTGTTTGACGAACGCAATCCCGACGGTTTCTTTTGCTTCAATGATGCGCGTGCATGGTATGTGTACGAATGTGCGGCACGCCGCGGACTGACCGTCGGCAAGGACGTTTCCATCGTCGGCGTCGACAACCACCGCGTGTTCGCCGAAACGCTGGAACCGCAGCTGACCACGGTGGAACTGCCCCACTATGAGATGGGTTATTGGGCCGCATGCAAGCTTATTTCGATGATCGAACGCAAGCCCGTCGACAGTTCGTCTTGGCCGAATACCACCGCTCCCATGCCGCCGTTGGATTCGCCGATTCCTGCGAAGATCCATTGCGCGCTGATAGAAAAGGGATCGGTTCGCAGCTAAGTTTCGCGATCTAAGACCACATGAAAGGCCTGTTGACGTGTCCGTTACGACACGCCGAGAGGCCTTCTTTTTTCATCCCCCATTTCGGCTTAATTCCAACACTTCCGAAAAGCGTTGGAATTACTTACGTCAATCGATTGACGTCAATTGTTTTACGCACTATTATTTAACCATGTTCATCCACTTGGCACGGCAGCTGGGTGAATGACGGCATAACACAACATCGGCACACAACCGAGGTGCCGCGCGGCAGCGGCACAAACAAAGAGAAACAGAGAAACAACAACATGGCAAGTACAACTCGATCTGCATGGAAGAATCCTTCCTACCTGCAGAGCTCCTTCGGCATCTTCATGTTCTTCTGCTCGTGGGGCATCTGGTGGTCCTTCTTCTCCCGCTGGCTTACCGACCCGGCCCACGGTCTGGGCATGACCTCCGCCGAGCAGGGCCAGATCTACTCCATCAACTCCCTGGCAACCCTGGTCATCATGTTCGCCTACGGCGCCATCCAGGACCAACTGGGCATCAAGCGTAAGCTCGTGATCTTCGTCTCCGCCATCGCAGCGCTCGTCGGCCCGTTCGTGCAGTTCGTGTATGCCCCGATGCTGACAGCCGGCGGCACCACCCGTTTCATCGGCGTGCTCATCGGCTCCATCGTGCTGTCCGCAGGTTTCATGGCCGGCTGCTCCCTGTTCGAGGCACTCACCGAACGCTACTCCCGCAAGTTCGGCTTCGAATACGGCCAGTCCCGAGCTTGGGGCTCATTCGGCTACGCCATCGTGGCGCTGTGTGCGGGCTTCCTGTTCAATATCAACCCGCTGCTGAACTTCTGGGTCGGCTCCATCTGCGGCCTCGGCATGCTGTGCATCTACGCTTTCTGTGTTCGTAAATATATTTTGCGACAGACGCTTTCATTGAACTCTTTAGAGTTGACCAATCCATATTGCGTTTGCCAAGACAATCCGAAATGCTTTCACCGGCAACGTGTTTAACACCTTCGATAAGCGATTCGGCCTCGCGTACATACACGAAACCTCTTGAAATAACATCAGGTTTTGAAACGATTTCTTTACTGTCGTGTGATATTGTAACAACGACGATAATAAGACCGTCCTGTGAAAGATGTTTTCTGTCACGAAGTACGATATTTCCGACATCGCCGACTCCAAGACCGTCGACAAGTATTTTACCTGCCGGAACAGTGCCTGCGATTTTTGCGGTTTTTGAGTCAAGTTCAAGCACCTGACCGTTTGAAAGTACAAAACTGTTCTTTTCCGGTATACCTACTTTTTGCGCAAGTTCCTTGTGAAGAACAAGATGGCGGTGTTCGCCGTGTACAGGAATAAAGAATTTCGGCTTTGTAAGTGCAAGAATAAGTTTTAATTCCTCTTGACAAGCGTGTCCCGAAACGTGAACTTCCGCAAGTGATTTATAAATTACTTCCGCACCTATTTTAAACAATTCGTTTACGACATTTGAAACCGTCTTCCGGATAATGAAAATTCTTGATCGTGGCATTCTGAATATCAATGGGAATAT
>OKRY01002108.1_pt1 | contig 15791 bp, 13 predicted proteins | sample 1601121 | NCBI WGS metagenome assembly OKRY01 (sample SAMEA3541546, study PRJEB24748) | human gut metagenome | biome: human gut; feature: human-associated habitat; material: faeces | place: China | collected 2012
ACATTGAAATCAGTCCAGACAATCGTATCGTAGTCGAGATTGACCATGTTGACGGTGTATGGATTGAAGATTGTGTGGCTTTGAGTAGATATATCGAGGAACGATTGAGTCGTGATGACGAGGACTACGAGCTGGAAGTAGGCTCTGCTGGTCTGGGTCAACCATTTAAGGTTCCACAGCAGTATATCAACTTCATTGGCAAGGAGGTAGAGGTGCTCGATGCTGACGGTATCAAGGTAAAGGGCATCTTGAAGGCTGTGGAAGGCAATGATTTCATAGTAGGCGTAGAAGAAAAAGTGAAGGTAGAGGGCAAAAAGCGTCCTGTAAAGCAGGAGGTTGACCATGTTTACCAGATGGATAAAGTAAAATATACAAAATATATAATCAGTTTCAAATAAGCTATGGCTAAAAAAGAGCAAGAATTAACAGCGAGTATGATTGATACATTCCGCGAGTTTAAAGAAACCAAGAATATCGACCGTACTACATTGGTAAGTGTATTGGAGGAAAGCTTCCGCAATGTACTTGCCAGAATTTTCGGTAGTGATGAGAATTTCGATGTAATCGTAAACCCAGACAAGGGCGATTTCGAGATTTATCGTAACCGTGTCGTTGTTGCTGATGGTGAGGTAGAAGATGAGAACAAGGAGATTACGCTTACCGAAGCACGCAAGATTGAGCCTGACTATGAGGTAGGTGAGGATGTGAGCGAGAAGGTAGATTTCAATAAGTTCGGTCGCCGTGCCATCTTGACTCTTCGACAGACTTTGGCTTCTAAGATTCTTGAGCTTGAGCACGACTCACTCTACAATAAATATAAAGACCGTGTTGGACAGGTAATCTCTGGTGAGGTTTATCAGGTATGGAAGCGCGAGGTTCTTATCGTTGATGACGAGAACAACGAGTTGATGTTGCCTAAGACGGAGCAGATTCCTGGCGATATGTATCGTAAGGGCGAGACTGTACGTGCCGTCATCCTTCGTGTTGACAACGATAACAACAATCCTAAGATTATCTTGAGCCGTACAGCGCCAATCTTCCTGCAGCGCCTGTTGGAGGCTGAGGTTCCTGAGATTGCAGATGGCTTGGTTGCTATCCGTCGCATTGCCCGTCTCCCTGGCGAGCGTGCCAAGATTGCTGTAGAGAGCTTCGATGAGCGTATCGACCCAGTTGGAGCTTGTGTAGGTGTTAAGGGTAGCCGTGTTCATGGTATCGTTCGTGAGCTTTGCAACGAGAACCTCGACGTCATCAACTATAGCTCTAATACCAAGCTGTTTATCCAGCGTGCCTTGGCACCAGCCAATATTACGTCTGTGAACATCGACGAGGAGAACAAGAAGGCAGAGGTGTTCCTGAAGCCTGAGGAGGTTAGCCTGGCTATCGGCCGTGGCGGTATGAACATCAAGTTGGCTTCTATGTTGACAGAATATACCATCGATGTATTCCGTGAGGTAGATGAGAATGAGGCTGACGAGGATATCTACTTGGATGAATTCTCTGACGAGATTGACCAGTGGGTTATCGATGCCATCAAGGGTATCGGTTATGACACAGCTAAGCAGGTGCTCAATGCACCACGTGATATGATCGTAGAGAAGGCTGACCTTGAGGAGGAAACCGTGGATAACGTACTCAAGGTATTGAGAGCTGAATTCGAACAATAATTTCCCTAGCTGGCGAGTGCTTGCGGGGAATCTAACTTTAAAAATAGGAGAATAAAATAATTTATGAGCATCAGATTAAATAAAGCACTACGTGAATTGAATATAGGACTTCAGACGGCAGTTGAATTCCTAGAAAAAAGAAAGGACCTGGGAGAGGTCAAGGCCGAACCGAGCTTCAAACTCAGCGACCAGCAATACAAGGCATTGAACGATGCCTTCAGTCAAGATAAGGAGGTTCGTGATCAGGCCGAGAAACTCATCACCAAGAAGGCCAAGGATAAGAAGCGTGCGCCTGAGCAGAAGGACCATCGTGCCGAAAACTTATTGGAGTCGGGTAACCAGCAGCAGTATAAGCCGTTGGGTAAGATCGACTTGGATAGCATCGGAAAGGGTAAGTCTGCAGAGTCTGCTGCTAAAAAGTCGGAGGCACCGAAGCATGAGACTGCTGCCGTCAGTCCTGCGCCAGTGAAAGAAGCTCATCGCAATGAGCCAAAACATGACCAGAGATCTAACCATGGGTCTCACCAAAAACAAGAGATGAAACAAGAGAATCAGCAAAAGTCACAGCAGCCAAAGATGAACGACTTTAAGGGTCAGAAGAATGCTGCACAAGGTAACAAGAATGTAGAGACTCAGCAGCAGAATGCTGAGCAGAAGAGTGCTGACAACAGCCAGCCTTCTAGCGTGTTCACATTGAAGAGTGAGAAGAAATATACTTCAAATGAACCTAAGGTGTTGGGTAAGATTGATCTTTCTTCTCTCAATCAGAGCACTCGTCCTAAGAAGAAGTCTAAGGAGGAGCGCCGCAAGGAGCGTGAAGAGAAGTTGGCGCAGCAGCACAATGATCGCAAGAAGCGTGTTCGTATCAACAAGGAGCGTGTTGACATCAATGCCGAGGCTAAGAACAACAGTGCCGATGGTAATGGCCAGAATAAGGGCAACAATGGTGGCAACAACAAGAAGAATAGAAACAAGAATAGAAATAATAATAATAACAATAATAACAACCGCGGCAATAACAATAACAACCGCGGCAACCAGCGTCAGATCGAGGTGGATGACGAGGCTGTAGCACGCCAGGTAAAGGAGACTCTCGCCCGTTTGACCAGCAAGAGCCAGAACAAGAAGGGTGCTAAGTATCGTAAGGAGAAGCGTGAGGCTGTTCAGGAGAAGTTGCAGGATCAGGCTCGTCAGGAGCAGAAGGAAAGCAAGACCCTGAAGCTCACTGAGTTCGTTACCGTTAGCGAGTTGGCTACGATGATGGATATCAGCGTTACTCAGGTTATCTCTACCCTGATGGGTGTAGGTATCATGGTTTCTATCAACCAGCGTCTGGATGCTGAAACCATCAATATGGTGGCTGAGGAGTTCGGGTTCAAGACCGAATACGTGAGTGCCGAGGTTCAGGAAGCCGTGAGCGAGGAAGAGGATGATGAGAACGACTTGGTTCCACGTGCTCCAATCGTAACCGTGATGGGCCACGTAGACCATGGTAAGACCTCTTTGCTCGACTATATCCGCAATACCAATGTGATTGCCGGTGAGGCGGGTGGTATTACCCAGCACATCGGTGCTTACAGTGTGACTCTGAACAGCGGCCGCAAGGTAACCTTCCTGGATACTCCAGGCCATGAGGCATTTACCGCCATGCGTGCCCGTGGTGCTCAGGCCACCGATATCGCCATCATCATCATCGCAGCCGATGACTCCGTGATGCCAACTACCAAGGAGGCTATCGCTCATGCGCAGGCTGCCGGTGTGCCAATGGTATTCGCTATTAACAAGATTGATAAGCCAGGTGCTAACCCAGACCGTATCCGTGAGGACTTGGCTAACATGAACCTGCTCGTAGAGGAGTGGGGTGGTAAGTATCAGTGCCAGGAAATCAGTGCCAAAAAGGGTATCGGTGTTCACGATCTGCTCGACAAGGTGCTCCTCGAGGCTGATATGCTCGACTTGAAGGCTAACCCTAACCGTCGCGCAACAGGTACCATCATCGAGTCTTCTCTCGACAAGGGTCGTGGATATGTTTCTACCGTATTGGTTGCCAACGGTACCTTGAAGGTAGGCGACATCGTACTCGCCGGTACTTCTTGGGGTCGTGTCAAGGCGATGTTCAATGAGCGTAATGCCAATATCAAGTCGGCTGCTCCAGCTGAGCCAGCTATCATCCTCGGTTTGAACGGTGCGCCTACTGCAGGTGACCAGTTCCACGTAATCGAGACTGAGCAGGAGGCTCGCGAAATCGCCAACAAGCGTGAGCAGTTGCAGCGTGAGCAGGGCTTGCGTACTCAGAAGCGCTTGACCTTGGGTGATATTTCTCACCGTATCGCACGTGGTGAGTTCCATGAGTTGAACGTTATCGTGAAGGGTGATACCGATGGTTCTGTTGAGGCATTGAGCGACTCATTCATCAAGCTTTCTACCGAGAAGGTTCAGGTGAACGTAGTCAACAAGGCAGTAGGTCAGATTTCAGAGAACGACGTGATGCTGGCATCTGCTTCAGATGCAGTCATCGTTGGATTCCAGGTTCGTCCATCTGCCGATGCTCGCAAGGCTGCCGACCGTGAGGGTGTTGAAATCAACACATACTCTATCATCTACGATGCTATCGACGATATCAAGAGTGCGATGGTAGGTATGCTCGACAAGGTGAAGAAGGAAATCGTTACCGGTCAGGTTGAGGTTAAGCAGACCTTCAAGATTTCTAAGGTGGGTACTATTGCCGGTGGTCTCGTTACCGAGGGTAAGGTACATGCCAAGGATAAGGCTCGCGTCATCCGAGATGGTATCGTAATCCGTACTGCAGAAATCGGTGCCTTGAAGCGTTACAAGGACGATGTCAAGGAGGTAGTTACCGGTATGGAGTGCGGTCTGAGTCTCGTCAACTACAACGATATTCAGGAAGGCGACGTTATCGAGACCTTCACAGAGATCGAGGTAGAGCAGAAACTTTAATAAAGTGAAGAGTGAAGAACGAAAAGTGAAGAATTCATTTGTCTTTTCGCTCTATCCTATATATAATAAGGTAGGGATGAGCCCTTGGTGGCTTATCCCTATTTAGGGTTAAAATAACGAAAGGTTATTCTAAATAAAATGGCAGAAATAGAGAAAGAACAGAATCAGGTTGTCAAGGATGTGATAGACCAGAAATACGAGTATGGTTTTACCACCGATGTACATACTGAAATCATAGAAAAGGGTCTCAACGAGGATGTTGTGCGCCTGATCTCGCAGAAGAAGGGAGAGCCAGACTGGATGCTCGAATTTCGTCTGAAAGCCTACAATTACTGGAAGACGCTCAAGGAGCCAAAGTGGGGACACGTGCACGTGCCACCAGTTGACTACCAGGAGATTTCATACTATGCCGATCCTTTGGCAAAGAAGCCAAAGAACAAGGAGATAGACCCAGAGCTGGAGAAAACATTCGATAAGCTCGGTATTCCTCTGGAGGAGCGCTTGGCTTTGAGCGGTACCGCCGTAGATGCCATCATGGACTCTGTGTCGGTGAAGACTACCTTCAAAGAGAAACTCCGTGAGAAGGGCGTCATCTTCTGCAGTATCGGTGAGGCGGTGAAGGAGCATCCTGATCTGGTAAGAGAGTATCTTGGAACTGTGGTTCCTTATCGTGATAACTTCTATGCAGCCTTGAACAGTTGCGTATTCAGCGATGGCTCATTCGTTTATATTCCTAAGGGCGTACGCTGCCCTATGGAGTTGAGCAGTTACTTCCGCATCAATGCCCGTAACACTGGTCAGTTCGAGCGTACATTGATCATCGCCGATGATGATGCCTACGTTTCTTACCTGGAGGGATGTACAGCGCCAATGCGTGATGAGAATCAGCTTCATGCGGCTATTGTCGAGATAATTGTCAAGGACAATGCTGAGGTGAAGTACTCTACCGTTCAGAACTGGTATCCTGGTGATGAACATGGTAAGGGTGGCGTGCTGAATCTGGTAACCAAGCGAGGTGACTTGCGCGGTGTGAACTCTAAGTTGAGCTGGACTCAGGTAGAGACAGGTTCTGCGATTACCTGGAAGTATCCTTCCTGCATCTTGCGTGGCGACAACTCTGTGGCAGAGTTCTACAGTGTGGCTGTTACCAACAACTATCAGGAGGCTGATACCGGTACCAAGATGATTCACATGGGTAAGAATACCAAGAGTACCATCATCTCTAAGGGTATTTCGGCAGGACATAGCCAGAATTCCTATCGTGGATTGGTTCGTGCTACATCCAATGCCGATAATGCCCGTAACTACAGTTCCTGCGACTCCTTGTTGCTGGGTAGCGATTGCGGAGCGCATACCTTCCCATATATGGATGCCCATAACGACACAGCCGTGTTCGAGCATGAGGCAACTACCTCGAAGATTTCAGAAGATCAGCTCTTCTATTGCAATCAGCGAGGTATTCCTACCGAGGAGGCTGTCGGCTTGATCGTAAACGGTTATGCCAAGGACGTGCTCAACAAGTTGCCTATGGAGTTTGCTGTAGAGGCACAGAAACTCCTGAGTGTTTCACTCGAAGGAACCGTAGGATAATCATCATTATTCTCGATGAAATCGATAAAAATTGACTAAAATTATGTTAGAGGTAAAGAATCTGCATGCTACTATTGCAGGCAAAGAAATATTGAAAGGTATCAACCTGACCATTAAGGATGGTGAGATACATGCGATTATGGGACCTAACGGTTCTGGTAAGTCAACCTTGAGCGCTGTGCTTACAGGTAACCCTCTCTATACCGTAACCGAGGGTGAGGCTATCTTCAACGGTAAGAACCTTCTGGATATGAAGCCAGAGGACCGTGCCCGTGAAGGCTTGTTCCTCTCTTTCCAGTATCCAGTGGAGATTCCTGGCGTATCTATGACCAACTTCATGCGTGCGGCTATCAATGCCAAGCGTGAGTATCAGGGTTTGGAGCCATTGAATACCAGCGAATTCATGAAACTGATGCGTGAGAAACGCGAGTTGGTGGAACTGGACAGCAAGTTGGCTCGCCGTTCTGTAAACGAAGGTTTCTCTGGTGGTGAGAAGAAACGCAACGAGATTTTCCAGATGGCAATGTTGGAGCCAAAGCTCTCTATCCTCGATGAAACCGACTCTGGTCTCGACGTGGATGCGATGCGTATTGTGGCTGACGGTGTAAACAAGATGCATACCGACCAGACATCTGCCATCGTCATTACTCACTATGAGCGTCTGCTCGATATGATTAAGCCAAGTGTGGTTCACGTACTCTATAAGGGTAGAATCGTGAAGACTGCCGGTCCTGAACTTGCCAAGGAGATTGAGGCTCGTGGCTACGACTGGATCAAGGCTGAAGTAGATGAGAAATAATAGGAGGATGGCTATGCTTTCAGAAAAACAATATTTAGACTTGTATCAGTCTTCTTCGAGAATGATCAAGAAGAACAGTGCTGAGGTTCTCAATGCGGTGCGCGATGCTGCTTTCGAGGACTTCCGTCGCTTGGGCTTCCCTTCCCGAAAGGTAGAAAGATATAAGTACACAGATATGAGTGCCATCTTCGAGCCAGACTATGGCTTGAACTTGAACCGTCTGGAAATTCCGGTAGATCCATACGAGGCTTTCCGCTGCGATGTGCCTAATCTGAGCACCTCACTCTACTTTGTGGTAAATGATGCTTTCTATAGCAAGGCACTGCCTAAGGTAGAGTTGCCGGAGGGTGTAATCGTGGATTCTTTGAGCAAGATTGCTGCAGAAAACCCTGAATTCATCGGGAAATACTACGCTAAGATTGCCAAAACCGATGAAGATGGCATCACCGCATTGAATACTTTCCTGGCGCAGGATGGCTTGCTGATTTATGTTCCAAAGAACGTGAAGGTGGAGCGTACCATTCAGGTCATCAATATTCTCCGTTCGGATGTAGATTTGATGGTAAACCGCCGTGTTCTCATCGTCATAGAACAGGGTGCTGAGGCTAAGTTCCTCTTCTGCGACCATGCAGCCGATGACAAGAACTTCCTCGCAACCCAGGTTATCGAGGCATTTGTAGGCGAGAATGCCAGTCTCGACCTCTATTGCCTGGAGGAGACTCATTACAAGAACCGCCGTGTAAGCAACGTGTATATCGAGCAGCAGGCTAACAGCCGCGTGAACCATAACGTCATCACGCTTCATAACGGTATTACCCGCAACCGTCTTGACCTCGTATTCAAGGGCGAGGGAGCTGAGTGCTTCTGCAATGGTTGTGTGATAGCCGACAAGAACCAGGTGGTTGATAACAATACGCTCATCGATCATCAGGTGGGTCATTGTACCAGCAACGAGCTTTATAAGTATGTACTCGATGGTGAGGCACGTGGCGCTTTTGCCGGCAGAGTGCTGGTTCGTCATGGTGCCCAGAAAACCACTTCGCAGGAAACCAACCAGAACCTCTGTGCTACGAAGACTGCCCGTATGTTCACCCAGCCGATGCTGGAGATCTATGCTGACGATGTGAAGTGTGCACACGGTAGTACTGTAGGTCAGCTCAACGATGCCGCCCTGTTCTATATGCAGCAGCGTGGTGTGAGCCGCGAGGAGGCAAGGTTGCTCCTTCAGTTTGCATTTATCAACGAAGTCATCGACAAGATGGAGCTGGAGCCATTGCGTGACCGCCTGCATCATCTCGTAGAGAAGCGATTCCGTGGTGAACTCAATAAGTGCGAGGGTTGTAAACTCTGTAAATAAACTATTTTGCTATGTATGATATCAATCAAGTAAGAGCAGATTTCCCGATTTTATCGAGAAAGGTCTATGATAAGCCATTGGTGTATCTGGATAATGCGGCAACCACGCAGAAGCCATTGTGCGTGCTCGATGCCATGCGCGACGAGTATCTCAATGTAAATGCCAATGTGCATCGTGGCGTTCACTATCTCTCTCAGCAGGCTACCGACCTTCATGAGGCAGCCCGCGAAACCGTGCGCAAGTTTATCAATGCGCCTAAGGTTGAGGAAGTCATCTTTACCCGTGGCACTACAGAGAGTCTGAATCTCGTGGTTTCATCGTTCTGCGATGCCTTTATGAGCGAGGGCGACGAGGTGATTATCTCTACCATGGAGCATCATTCCAATATCGTGCCTTGGCAGTTGCAGGCTGCCAAGAAGGGAATCGCCATCCGTGTAATCCCTATCAACGATAAAGGTGAGATTAACCTCGATGAATTCGCCAATTTATTTACCGAACGCACCAAAATCGTGAGCATTGCCCAGGTGAGCAACGTGCTCGGTACGGTGAATCCGGTAAAAGAGATGATAAAGATTGCTCATGAGCACGATGTGCCTGTCATGGTGGATGGCGCTCAGAGTACTCCTCATTTTGCTGTGGATGTACAGGATATGGATTGTGATTTCTTCGCTTTCAGCGGTCATAAAATCTATGGTCCTACCGGTATCGGTGTGCTTTACGGCAAGGAAGAGTGGCTGGAGAAGTTGCCTCCATATCAGGGAGGTGGCGAGATGATTGAGAGTGTGAGCTTCGAGAAGACCACTTTCGAGAAGCTGCCTTTCAAGTTTGAGGCCGGAACTCCTGATTATGTGGCTACCCATGGTCTGGCAAAGGCCATCGATTATGTTTCTGCGCTCGGTATGGACAACATCGCCAAGCATGAGCAGGAACTCACCCGCTACTGCATGGAGCAGATGCGAACCATCGATGGAATCAGGCTTTTTGGTGAACAGGAGGGCAAAGATGCCGTTGTCAGCTTCTTGGTTGGTGATATTCATCACATGGATATGGGCACCTTGCTCGACCGTCTGGGCATCGCTGTACGTACCGGTCATCACTGCGCTCAGCCTTTGATGGACCGCTATGGCATTCTCGGCACCGTTCGTGCGAGCTTCGCCCTGTACAACACCAAGGAGGAGGTTGATGCGCTCATAGCAGGCGTAAAACGCGTTTCTCAGATGTTCTAGGCAGGATAGTGCTCCGTTCATCTTCTTAACTCCAATTTATCTTCTTAAGTAGATAGGAATATGTTAGAAAGTCATTATTATAAGGATATGATTGAGGCGGGCTGCGATGAGGCGGGCAGAGGTTGTCTGGCTGGTAGCGTCTATGCTGCAGCAGTGATTCTTCCTCCCGATTATCAGAACCCTGACCTCAATGATAGCAAAAAGCTGACTGACAAGAAACGCAAGGCGCTCCGTGAACAGATAGAGCGTGATGCTGTGGCTTGGGCTGTGGGCATTGTTACTCCCGAAGAAATCGATCAGATCAATATTCTGAATGCGAGTTTCCTGGCGATGCATCGTGCCTTGGACCAGCTGAAGGTACGTCCTGAGGCGGTGATTGTGGATGGTAATCGTTTCAAGCCTTACAAGGACCTGCCTTATACCACGATTGTAAAAGGCGATGGAAAGTATCTCTCGATAGCTGCGGCGAGCATTCTTGCCAAAACTTATCGTGATGACTATATGGATGAGCTTGCAGAGGAATATCCACAGTACGACTGGAAGGGCAACAAGGGTTATCCTACCAAGAAGCATCGTGACGCCATCAGGGAGTTTGGCATTACGCCTTATCATCGCAAGAGCTACAATCTTCTAGGCACAGGTGAACTCTCACTCGATTTTAAAGACTAGGCATCATAGCTGCAGTGCTATGATTTCCATATAAAAAAGCCGCTCAATAGGCAAAACCGTTGAGCGGCTTTTTTATATTATTGGCTTGATCCAGTCAAGCGTATTGATTGGATGGAAAGTCTATCTTTGGTATCAGATAGAAATTCTAGCTTTTGAGTTTGATTAGAAGTCGAGGGTGATGCCCTTTTCATCTATCTTCTTGTATTTCTTTCCATTTACCGTAACATCCTTCGAGTTCTTGGCATCGAAGGTATGAGTCTTGGCAGAAACCTTGATGTTCTCCAGTTTCACGCCCTCCGTACGGTTGATGACGATACCCTGCTCAGCATTGTTAACTTCCATATCCTTGATGCTGATATTCTGTACAGGCATCTCTGGCAGACCGTTGAAGTAAGCGGCACGTCGGGCGCCACGGCAGATAACATGGTTGATGTCGATGTTGCGGAAGGCTGGGGTAGTTTCATCCACCTTCTTCATATCTACTACCTGCTGTTTCTTCTGGTCGCCATCGTTCAATACCTCTACGGCAGACTTACCGCCATAGTAAAGGTCGAAGGTAACCACATCAGTCTGGATATCAAACATAGACATATTCTTGATGTAGATATTCTCAACAACGCCACCTCTACCACGTGCACTCTTGAAACGCAAGCCTACGTCGGTACCGAGGAACTGGCAGTTGGTAACCATCACATTCTTGACGCCACCGCTCATCTCGCTGCCTACTACGAAACCGCCGTGACCCTTGAATACAGTACAGCCATCTACAATGACATTCTCGCACGGAATGCCGCGCTTTCTGCCGTCTGCATCCTTTCCGCTCTTGATGCAGATACCGTCATCACCTACGTCGAAGGTAGAGTTTACGATGAGTGAGTTCTTGCAAGACTCCAGGTCCAGACCGTCACCGTTCTGTGCGAAGGAAGGGTTGCGTACCAGTACATCCTCGATGAGTACGTTCTCGCACATCAGAGGATGGATGTTCCAGGCAGGAGAATTTTGGAAGATGACGCCATTGAGCCATACGTTCTTGCAGCTGATGAGGCTTACCATCACAGGACGGAGATAATCCTTCACTTCGTTCCAGCCTTCTTCTGTGGTGATGCCGAGTGGCACGTTCATGCCTGCTCCTTTCGCATCCGCCTTGAGGGCAGCCTCAGAAGGGAACCAGTAGTCTGGGCGCTTGAAGGCACCGCCACGTGATGTAATCGTCTTCCACTGAGCCGAAGTAACCTTTGCCTTCTTCAATGGGCGCCAGTATTCACCGTTGCCGTCGATGGCTCCCTGACCGGTGATAGCCACATTCTCCAGGTTACGGCCAGAGATAGGTGACTGGCAGCGGCGGGTATCAAGACCCTCGAAAGAAGTTTCTACGAGAGGATAGAGGTTGACGTCAGCCGAGAAGAGGATGACACCACCTTTTTCTATATGCAGGTTGATATTGCTCTTCAGAGTAATAGGTCCTGTAAACCATACACCCTGTGGTACGATCAGTTTACCGCCACCTTTCTGCTCCAGCGCCTCGATGGCTTTCTTGAAGGCATCGGTGCAGAGGGTAGAACCATCGCCTACAGCGCCGAAATCCTTGAGGTTTACCTCGTTGGCTGGGAATTGTGGGCGAGTTACCTTTTCCATTTTGAATGGAAGGTTCTCGTACAGAGCGTCGTACTTGTCAATAGAGTTTGCCTGTGCACTTAATGCCAGCAAACAAGCGCAAACAATGCTGAAAATTTTCTTCATGCGAATGATGTTTGTTTATTGGGTTTAATAATATAGTTTGTTTCGTCTGCAAAATTAGGAATATTATTTGGTATTACCAAAAGAAAAGAGGAAAATATCACCGCAAACGTTTTAGGTGAGTCAGCCTCTTCCTGTCAGGCAAAAAAAAAGAGCCACAAGTATGAACTTGCAGCTCCTTGTACCCAGACCCGGGATCGAACCGGGATGGGTTGCCCCACTGGTGTTTGAGACCAGCGCGTCTACCGATTCCGCCATCTGGGCGATGGTGTTTGCAAAGGAAAGAGCCGCAAGTAAAAACTTGCAGCTCCTTGTACCCAGACCCGGGATCGAACCGGGATGGATTGCTCCACTGGTGTTTGAGACCAGCGCGTCTACCGATTCCGCCATCTGGGCGATTGCGGGTGCAAAGGTACAAATAAAAATTGAAATAACAAACTTTTTGGTGATTTTTTTTCTGAAAAAACTATTCCAAGGGCGAAAAAAGCTAAAAATGTGTTTTATTTCTCCTATTCTTTATTAAATTCTTAGAAAAGATTTGGCACTCTCGCAGATAATGAGTAATTTTACACATGATTTTAGTAACTTATAAAAAATGAACTACAATATGGCACTTAATGATAATAATAATTATTGTGTGATTCTCGCTGGTGGAAAAGGTCGAAGACTTTGGCCATGTAGTCGGAGCAGTCATCCAAAACAGTTCATTGACTTCTTTGGAGTCGGACGTACCCAATTGCAGCAGACATTCGATCGCATGGCAAAGATAGTACCTGCCGACCATATTTATATCAATACCAACGAGGAATATGTAGATCTGGTGAAAGAGCAATTGCCAGAGGTTTCTGCCGACCGCATTATGGCTGAGCCTATTCATCGCAATACGGCTCCAAGTATGGCTTGGGCTAACCATCGCATTTCCATGCTGAACCCTGATGCGTGCATCATCAATACTCCTTCCGATCAGGCCATCTTCAATGAAGAGGCTTTCCGCAAGAATGTTTTGGAGGGATTGGCGTTTGTTGCAGCTAACGACCGTTTCCTGACGATGGCTGTCAAGCCTACCCGTCCTGAACCGGGTTATGGTTATATCCAGATGGGCGATGTGGTAGAAGAGGATATCTATGCCGTACAGTCGTTTACGGAGAAACCTGAACGTGATTTCGCCAAGATTTTTGTTGAAAGTGGAGAGTTCTATTGGAATACGGGTATCTTTCTGAGCAATGTCAAGCATCTGCGTGAGTGCTTCTGCAAGATTCTGCCTCCCGTGCTTCGTGAGTACGATAAGAAATATCCGGAGTTCAGCATAGAGACGGAGAATGTCTATATGAAGGAGAGCTTCTCTTCCTATCCTAACATCTCGGTAGATTTTGGCATATTGGATAAGCCATCCAATGCCTGCATGATGAAATGCGATTTCGGATGGGCCGACCTGGGTACCTGGCACAGTATCTATGAGGCGATGCAGAAGAGCGAGGATGACAATGTGGTGATAGACAGCGATGTCATCATCGAGGATTGCCATAATACGGTGGTGAAGATGCCGAAGGGCAAGCTTGCCGTACTCAATGGTCTTGATGGCTTTATCGTTGCCGAGAAAGACAATGTGCTCCTGGTATGCAAGAAGGAAGATTCCTCTGCCCTGATTCGCAAGTATGTGAATGAGATACAGATGAAGAAGGGCGATGAATACGTATAGTATAGAAAAAGAGCAGCGAATCTTCGCTGCTCTTTTTCTATGCTTATAACTTCTGGAATTCTGTATAAATCTTGTTGGCGATTTCCTTGAACTCCTCTTCTGAGAGCTTGAGGTGCTCCTTGCGGAAGTTCACGTCAGCCTCGCTGTTCATAGGAATGAGATGGATGTGAGCGTGAGGAACTTCCAGGCCCAAAACCACCTGAGCCACCTTCTTGCATGGGAAGGCTGCCTTGATAGCCTTGGCTACTTTCTTGGCGAATACCTCAAACTCTGCCAGGTCTGCATCCTCCATATCGAAGATGTAGTCCACTTCCTTGCGAGGAATCACCAAAGTATGACCTTTGCCGATAGGGCTAATGTCGAGGAAAGCATAGAACTTGTCGCTTTCTGCACACTTGTAGCTAGGAATCTCTCCCGCTGCAATCTTTGAAAAAATGCTTGCCATAATCTCTATTTCTGTTTAAAATGAATAATATATCTTGATGGGCTTACATATAACATAAAAGGAACCGTCATACGGGCATCACTGTCCGTATGATAGTTCCTTTATTCTTTTTTATTCAAATGAAATCTTGTCGATGCGAAGACTGATGGTGCCGCGAGGAATCTTGATTTCTGCAATTTCACCAACCTTCTTGTTGAGCAATCCCTGTGCGATAGGGGTCTTGATGGAAATCTTGCCTTCCTTCAAGTTAGCCTCGCTCTCGCTCACGATGGTATAGGTCATCTTTGCCTTGTTAGCCATGTTGGTCATCTCTACCTTCGACATAATCTGCACGCTGTCGGTGCTGAGCAGCTTGGTATCGATGATCTTAGCCTCGGCAATGGTGAGCTTCAGACGATTGATCTTATCTTCTAGATGAGCCTGAGCCTCTTTAGCGGCATCATACTCAGAGTTCTCACTTAAATCACCCTTATCGCGGGCTTCAGCAATTGCGGCTGATGCCTTAGGGCGCTCTACAGTTACGAGCTGTTTCAGCTCAGCTACGAGATTGTCGTAGCCTTCTTGTGACATGTAAGCCATAATTTTCTTTTTGTTTATTGTTATTAATTAAGTTGGCAGGAGGCATAAAAAATAAAGAATTCCAGTGCCTGTTGAGCACCGGAATCCTATATCTTATTGTGTCTCTTGTTTATCCTTTTGTTTATAATCCGATTGCAAAGATAGGACTTTATTTCTGAATCACCAAACTTTTTGGGGGAAATTTTGCAAAACGAGAAGCTTTTCCTGCTTTTATTCAACTTTCCGTCTAAAACGTATACGGAGACGGAAAGCGGATACAATACAAAAAAGATAATTGAAATACAGGAGACCATTATGAGTGCGCAGGATAAGACAGAGCAGGTGTTGCGGGAAATGCATATCATGTATGCCAACAGCGAGGTGTATGATAAAGCGACAAATCGGGTTATCATAGACAAAAAGGAGGCGTTAAATCTCCTGCAGCGCTTGAATGTCTGCATCTACGAACTCATGGAGGAACATGAGCTTACCCAGCAGAGCCGCGATGCAGCGGAACGACAGTTCCGCAAGAAGACGGACGGAATCGTCGAGGATGCGAACCGCATGGCGGAGGATTACGTTGCGCTGTGTTGCGGCAATACAGTCAAGCGGATTTTTTGGATGAGAAGCGATTCCCTAGACAAAAACCGTCACAACATTCGACGCTTTTCCTCGTTTTCGAGATTTTCGCCGAATGTTGTGACGGTTTGGATGTGACAAAGGGACTGTTTTTTTCACATAGCGAGGGCCGTACGGATGGATGGGTCGCTGAGGGCCTCGCGGAGCCAGGGGGCCAGCTGCTCGGGGCGACCCTGAAGGTAGCCCTTGAGCTCGGACGGGGCCACGCGGCGCACCTCCGAGATCTCCTCTTGGTTGATATGCAGCTCGCCCGGCTCAACATGGGCGAGGTAGACCTCGCACCACTCGCACTCGCAGCGGCCGTCGCCGTGATCCTCGCGATACACCACGTGACCGAGGTGCTTGAGCTGGTCGGGCTCGCGCGCAATGCCGAGCTCTTCGTTGATGCGACGCGCCGTGGCGGCCGCGACGTCTTCCCCGGGGAGCGGATGGCCGGCGCAGCTATCGGCC
>OKRY01002124.1_pt1 | contig 15713 bp, 20 predicted proteins | sample 1601121 | NCBI WGS metagenome assembly OKRY01 (sample SAMEA3541546, study PRJEB24748) | human gut metagenome | biome: human gut; feature: human-associated habitat; material: faeces | place: China | collected 2012
TATTTGGGACTGACAGAAATATCTGCATCTGTCAATGCAGAACAGTATCCAACATACCGGTTTTCATTCTGTGTTTCGCCGATGTAAGCGATTTTTCTATGACCCTGTTCTATAAGGCGGGTTACGACATCATAACTGATCTGTGTTCCATCACATATAATTTGATCATATTTTGCGTCAAGATTATTCAGCCCTGAATAAACAACATACTGAAAATGTTTTTTCAGAAATTTCAAAACCACTTTTATTTAATTCGCTTAATATTTCTTCAGCTTTTTTTACTTTTAACTTTGAATTATTATCATATCCACTTTTTGCCAAATAACAATATTTGCAACCTCCTGTACAACCTAAACAAGAATTTATAAAAATTCTATGATTATCTTCTGCATATAAAAATCCAGTATCAATCATTTTATTTCACTCCATTCCATTCTTCTAAAAACTCATTAACAAAGTTTTTCATATATTCCGTTCTCTTTTTTACATAAATTCAAAGCAATATTCATTGTTCTTATTAAATGACTTATATCATGCCCACTTGAATCATTTTTAAATAATTCTATAATATATGGCTTTATTACTTCTATATATTTTTCTAACATCTTCTATCAGCTTCCTTCACTATATCGTTACTTTAAATTTTTCCAAATAATTCTTCATATCATTTTCGAAAACATTATATCAAAAAATTTACTTTTTTACAACAAAATCTCGTTCGTTTAAAATCTTTTAGAGAGCTAATTATATCAACTAACTCTCTAATTATATAACAAAATCTTACTATATTATTTATATTGAAATTTTATACTCTATAATTTCTTTAATAACATCTAAATTTATTGCATTTTCATAAGAATCAGTTGCATTTTTTCTTGTTTCATCTGTACTTGAAATATAATAGTTCTCTGTAGTTTCAATATCTTTATGTCCTAATACATCTGCAACATCTCGTATTTCTACACCATTTCTTAAAATTGTAGTCGCATAACTTCCTCTTAAATCATAAAATCTACAATTTTCTATTCCTAACTCATCATGAATTATTTTATATGGGTATTTTATAATATCTGTACCACAATACTTACCATTATCTCTTGTAAAAATCATATTAGCAGGTTTAATTGATAAAATATTTGATTGATTTTCCACTATTTGATATTCCAATACTTTTCCATACTGATTTTTCATTTCTTCTAAATGATAATACTTATAATCTTTACCATATAAAAGCCTTAATTCAATTTGTCTATTCTTAAAATTTACTAAAGCCTTCATAAGTGTTGGACTAATATGAATCTGTCTTTCTCCACTTTTAGTTTTTGTTGTGCCAATATACCACCTACCATTTTCATTCTTTTTCTTATCAAATACAGAATGTTTAACATTTATTACTTTATTTTCAAAATCAATGTCTTCCCAAGTTAATGCACATAATTCTCCTGGTCTCATTCCTGTAAAACAACTTGTGATAAATGCACAGGTAAATACATCATCATCTCTAAATAAGCTATTGTTCCTTTTTTTAGTGCTTCTGCTTTTGTTTTAAAACCTGATTTTGTAATTCGTTTTCTTTTCCCCTCAATTTTAGCAACATCAAAATTGTACTCATAAACATTTCCTCTCTTTCTTACATTTACCATTTTATTATTACCTCCAATCTACAAATAACGATTGAACGAAAAAAGACTGGCATCTTTTACAATGTCAGTCAATATTAAACTTTTTTAATATTTTAGATTTGTCGCCAAATCTATATCTATTGATAAATAAGTACTTTCGAAGATTTTTGGCGACAATTTTATTTTGTTTGGCGACAAATTGGCGACAAAAGCATATTTTTTGCATTTATGTCAATTTATCCAAATCTATGTAATCCTTGCTATTACTGATTTTTGCCACAACAGTTCTTGTACTTTTTGCCACTTCCACAAGGACAAGGGTCGTTTCTTCCAACTTTTGGACCTTCATTTACAACAGTTTGACTATGTTCAGGAGTATTAATTTTCTTACCACCATCAACACTCTCAATAGCCTCTAATGCTGCACCAGTAATTTTAGCAGCCTCTTGTCTTTTAACTTCGCCGTTTTGTCTTCTGATATTCATAAGAATTTTAACAACATCAACTTTCATGTTTGCAATCATCTCATCAAACATATCCATACCTTCCATTCTGTATTTAACAACAGGATCTTGTTGACCATAAGCTCTTAATCCAATACCATTTTTCAATTCATCCATATCATCAATATGATTCATCCATTTTTCATCAACAACTTTAAGCATTACAACTCTTTCAAGTTCTCTCATTTTTTCAGATGTTATTTCTTCCTCTTTAGCCTGGTATTTTTCTATAGCTTGTTTTTCTAATTCTTCTACTATTGCATTTGAATCTTTTTCGTGTGCATTTATGAATTCAGCCATATCTATACCGAATATATTTGATATTTCTGTATTTAAAGATTCTGCATTTACTGCTTTTCCATCTTCACCTTCAATATATGTTGATACTGTTTCTTCTGCTATTGTTGTAATCATATTTACTATGTTTTCGTGAATGTCTTCTCCATCTAATACTTCTCTTCTTTGATTATATATGATTTCTCTTTGTACATTCATAACATCATCATATTTTAATACGTTTTTACGTATGCTAAAGTTTCTACCTTCTACTTTCTTTTGAGCATTTTCTACTGCTTTTGAAATCATTCTAGATTGTATTGGCATGTTTTCATCTGCACCTAAAGTATTGTATACTCTTGTTATTGCATCCCCACCGAAGATTTTCATTAAATCATCATCTAGTCCAATATAGAATTTAGATTCTCCGACATCTCCTTGACGTCCTGAACGTCCTCTTAATTGGTTGTCAATTCTTCTTGATTCGTGTCTTTCTGTACCAATTATTTTTAAACCACCGGCAGCTATTACTTTTTGTTTTTCTTCTTTTATTTGTTCTTCATATTTTTCTACTAGTTTATTGAATTGTTCTCTTGCTCTTAATATATCTTGGTCATCTGTTTCATAATATGTGTTTGATTCTTCTATTAAGTATTCTGGAACTCTATTTTTTCTCATTTCTTCTTTTGCTAAATATTCACTATTTCCACCTAACATGATATCAGTACCACGTCCTGCCATGTTTGTTGCTATTGTAACAGCTCCATATTTACCAGCTTGTGCAACAATCATTGCTTCTTTTTCATGTGATTTAGCATTTAATACTTCATGAGGAATACGTGCTTCATTTAATAATTTGCTTAATTTTTCAGATTTTTCAATTGATACTGTACCAATTAGAACTGGTTGTCCTTTTGCATGACTTTCTTTTACACTTTCGATTACTGCTCTAAATTTTGCATTTTCATTTTTGTATATAACATCATTTTCATCTTTTCTTACCATTGGTTTATTTGTTGGTATTGATACAACATCTAAGTTATATATTTCTTCGAATTCTGCTTCTTCTGTCATTGCAGTACCTGTCATACCAGATAATTTATCATACATTCTAAAGTAGTTTTGGAATGTTATTGTTGCTAATGTTTTTGATTCATCAGCTATTTTAACTCTTTCTTTGGCTTCTATTGCTTGGTGTAATCCATTGTTGTATCTTCTTCCATACATAATACGTCCTGTAAATTCATCAACAATAAGAACTTCTCCATCTTTTACGATATAATCTATATCTTTTTTCATTACTCCATGTGCACGTAATGCTTGGTTTACGTGATGAACTAATGTTGAATTTTCTAGGTCATTGAAATTTTCTAATCCAAAGAATTCTTCTGCTTTTTTAATACCTTTTTGTGTTAATGATGCTGATTTTGCTTTTAAGTCAACTATATAATCATATTTTTCATTATCTTCTGCTTGTTCAAAATCTTTAACATCTTCTTCAATTATTACTTTTGGTTCAAGTCTTCTTACAAAATCGTTTGCTTTTTTGTATAAATCTGATGATTCATTTGCTCTACCTGAAATGATAAGTGGTGTTCTTGCTTCATCAATTAAGATACTATCGATTTCATCAACTATTGCATAATGTAATCCTCTTTGTACTAATTGATTTTTGTAGATTACCATATTATCTCTTAAGTAATCAAATCCAAATTCGTTATTTGTACCATATGTTATATCTGCTGCATATGCTTTTTGTTTTGCATTTGGGTCCATTCCTGCAATTACTAGTCCTACTGATAATCCTAAGAATTTATATAATTTTCCCATCCATTCACTATCTCTTTTTGCTAGATAGTCGTTTACTGTTATTACGTGAACTCCTTTTCCTTCAAGTGCATTTAGGTATACTGGTAATGTTGCAACTAATGTTTTTCCTTCACCAGTTTTCATTTCTGCAATTCTTCCTTGGTGTAGTATAATTCCACCTATTAATTGAACATCGAAATGTCTCATTCCTAAGGCTCTTTTAGAAGCTTCTCTTACAACTGCAAAAGCTTCTGGTAATATATCATCTAATGTTTTTCCTTCTGATAATTGTTTCTTGAAATAATTTGTTTTCTCTTTTAATTCATGGTCTGTCAATTTTTCCATTTCTGGTTCTAAACTATTGATTTTGTTTACAATTGGCATAACTCTTTTTACTTCTTTTTCACTGTAACTTTTGAATAATTTCATAATTGGTATACTCCTCCTAAGTTTATTTTACTTTGTAACTATATCACTAATATTCTTTTTTATCAAGTATTTTTTGTAATATTTTTGCTTTTCTGGAATAGATTGTATTAATTAAATTAGAAAGAGGATTTGCTATGTTTATTTTTAATGTTAAAGTCAATGGTAGTAAGCTTTTTAAGGTGTTTTTTACTTTTATTATAATTCTTATGATTATTATTTTGTGTACTGTTTTTTATAAGGTTATTTCTGGTTCTAATAAGAGTTTTTCTGTTTCTGATAATTTGGACAGTTCTGGTGTTTGTAAAATTTCTGCTAAAAATTATACTAATATTTTGAAAACTGTTCATGAAAATATTGATAATTATGTTGGAAAGAAAATTAATTTTACTGGTTATGTTTATAGGGTTTCTGATTTACAAGATAATCAATTTGTTTTGGCTAGAAATATGATTATTAATTCTAGTTCTCAGTCTGTTGTTGTTGGTTTTTTGTGTGAGTGTGATAGTGCAAAGAATTTTACTAATGATACTTGGGTTGAAGTTACTGGTGAAATTATTAAAGGGTCATATCATGGCGATATGCCTATTGTTAGAATTACTGATATAAAGGCTGTTGATACTCCTAAAGAGGAGTATGTTTATCCTCCTGATGATAGTTATATTCCTACTAGTGGGGTATTATAAAAATATAAATAGCAAAAAAGTGGAAAATATTATTCCACTTTTTTGCTATACTGTTTTACTAGATAAAGTTCTTAATATTTTCAGAACTTAATGCTAATTCAGTTGCTACAGTTATTGATTGGGTTCTAGAATAATCTGGTCCAAGTAACTTCTCTATGCTTGTAATTCCTTTTCTTTTAAGATAAGTATCAAGATTTGTTGTCTTAATTTCTTCAATATCAGATGAAGGAATTTGCCATCCAGCACTCTTGCCCCAAAGATATGACTGGGTTTTCTTATTAAATATGCAAATAACTTGTACATTTAAATATTGCCCCATAAATTCTTCTATACCCGCTTCACAGCTTATATAGAAATCTGCTTTCTCAGAATTTTCAATAAGAGTATTTACTCTATTTAAAGCTCCCTGATAAGTTTCTTCATTAAATGGTTGTTCTGATACTCCAGAATTTACTTTTTCACAATGAAAAACTATCTGAGATTCTTCAATATTGAAAAACCGAGTAAATGCTACTTTAATTCCATTAATTTTATCAATGGAATTAGTGGCAATTTCTACTCTCATGGTATATTACCTCCTTAAGTATTATACTTATACTATACCACATTTTTCAAGTTTTTTCAATAGTTTACGTAACTTATTTATGTTCCATCATAATAATCAAATCCGCCTCGAGAAAGTTCTTTATATGGTACAAATTTTGTTCTTTTTTCTTCCAGTTCCTTTTCATCAAACTCTCTTATCTCTTTATTTTCTACATCAACTAGGTATTTTTTATTATTTATGTCTAAAATTAAACATCTTATATATCGTGTTGATTCATTGGTATTGCCTTCTATTTTTTTCCATATTTTTTCTCTTCCCTCAGATCCAATTCTAATGTCAACTATCTCTTTCATATATTCATACATTCCTTGAGAATCTAATTTGTATTCTTCTGATAATATTTGCATTGCTTTGGCTAAAAATTTCACTTCATCATCTTCTGTTTTAGCCTGGTCTTTATTTTGAAATTTTTCTTTTGATTTCACATTATTTGTATTTATTTTATCTTCTACTTTTTTAATGGCATATTCATTTTTACCATCATTAAATTTTTCTAATGCATTTTTAAATTTATTTTTATTATCTTCTAATATTTGTATTCCCTCAATTGTTAAATCTGCTTTTACTCTTGTAAGATCTTTAATATTAAAGAAATCATCTACATCAAGTGCTAGAGTATATTCGTTGCTAGTTAATCCTACAAAATAATGTGTAAGATTTTTATTCCAAAGAATACAAACATCATAATCTTTGTTTTCTTTCAATAGTTCATCTAAAGCTTTTGCTAAATATCTGGATAATTCAAAACAAATTCTTCTGTTATGGTTTTCTCTATTTTTTTCCCATTCTTGGTCCACATCTCTTCCATACCAATCTGGTATACTAAATACATCTTCATCAATTTTTTTTATGTATGATATTAAATTATCATCATATACATAATCTTTACATATTTTTTCATAAATATATAAAATTTTATCTTCTATACTCAAATCATTGTTTTGTGATAATTCATCAACATATTTTTTTAATTCATCTGTTATTTTCCAGTTTGCTTTATCATATATAATGTCTTCTTCATGTATATCTTCTTTTTTATCTGGATTTAATACAATTGTATGTTTTCTACGAAATTCTAGACTTACTAATTCATTTAATTTGTTAAATTTTGCAATATTTATACTCATTTAATTTCTCCTATTTTTTATTAAAACTTTTTGTACTTAACCTCCATAATATGGGTATTCATTTTCTTCTGGGTTAAAGACAAATGTATTTTTATCCAAATCATCTGTGTTGATTATGCTTAACTCTTTTTCTACACTATCAATTAAATATGTTTTTCCTTCAAAGTCAAATATTATGCATCTTGCGTATCTTTTTTCATCAGCATTTTTAACTTCTTTCCATATTTTTTCTATTTCAATTCCTTCATGTTCAACAATCGCTCTTATATATTCACAAAATCCTTGTGAATCGATATTATGGCTATTTAATATTCCTATTACAGTATTAAAATATTCAATAAGATTTATATCTTTTATTTTTTCTTTTGCTTCTTCAATTTCTGCTAGTTCATCTTTTTTGTCCTCATTGAATTTATCTACAGCTTCTTTAAATGTTCCTAAGTTATCTCTAAGTATTTTTATTCCTTTTATTCTCAAACCTAGTTTTAATCTTGTAAGGTCTTTAATATTGTTAAAATCATCTAAATCTAATATAACACTATATTCTTCTCCTGTTAGGCCTACAACATAATGTAAATTTTCTTTATCTCCTAGCATAAATGCTTCTAATTTTGTATCTCCATTTAATAGTTCATTTATAGCTTTTGCATAAAATCTTGCAAATTCATAACAAATTCTTCTGTTATGTTTTTTTCTATTTTCTATCCATTGTTTACCTACTATTCTTCCATACCAATCTACAGCTATATATTTTATATTATTAATATCAGTGGTGTCTTTTCTGAAAAAGTATAATACATTATCATCATATATGTAATTTAAACATATATACTTATAAATCTCTAAAACTTTATCTTCGAAACTAATACTTTCTTCTTTTTTTAGTTTTTCTACTAATTTTTCTAAACCTTCCTCCATTTTCCATTCTACTTGGTCATATTCAATCCATTCTTCCGTAAAATTTCTTGGTGGTTCCAATATTATTTTATAGTCTCCATCTAATGTTTCTTTTACTTCATTATAAAATTTTCTTATATATTCATCTCTCATTTTTTTTCCTCCAATATTATTTTTTGTTTTTAAATAAATCTTTTTGATTATATATGTCATATTTAATAATTAACATATCACCATCTTTTATTTTTCCTTTATTTAGTAAATCATAGAAAGTTTTAGGACTTATTAACTTTTCATATACTATTTGCAATCTTTCTTCCTTCACACCTGTTTCTTTTAAAATTTTATATGCTTTTTCTTTATTTATTTTAAAAAATAAAGCTTCATCTTTTAGATATTCTTGAATTTTGACGTTTAATGAATAGTCATCATTTTTTTCTTTTAAAATCTCTATTCTTGCTTCATTCATAACTTTAATAACTGTAAACTCATCCATCTTATTTTTCTCCTGTATATCACAATTTATATTTATCATTATACCATAAAAAATACAACCTTTGCAACCCTATTTTTTATCAAATATAGTCTTCACTACTCCTTCATCAATAAAGGTTGCAAAAACATTTTTAATAATAATCAAAATAATTGGCCCCACCAATAGTCCTATTACTCCTAAGAATTTAAATCCAGTATACATAGCAATCAATGTAAAAATTGGATGTGTTCCAATATGTTTACTGACTAATTTAGGTTCTAAAAATTGTCTTATTGTTGACATTATTGCAAATAATATAATAATTGCAATTCCTAGTTTTAAATCGCCATTTAATCCAGATACTATCGCCCATGGAACCATTACTGTTCCTGAGCCTAATATAGGAAGTGCATCAACAAATCCTATAAATAGTGCCATTAGTAATGGATATTCTATATTGAATTTTGCAATTTTCAATATATATAACCCTATTAAAGAAATTATAAAAGATATTAATATTAGTGTTACTTCTGCTTTTAAATAACCTCCAAGTGTTTTTGTTAATTCTTTTATATGTGTTCCTAATTTAAACACCCATTTTTTTGGAAGGTGATGCTCTATTTGATCTAATATATATACTTTATCCACACATATTAAATATAGTGCCATTATTGTTACTACAAAATATATTGCTATTGTTGGTATTGAGGTTATTATATTTAATAATCCCGTCAATGAATTTCTTAGCCAATTAGAAGCGGTATTTATTATTCCTCCTGTTGAATTTTGTAATACTTGATTTATTTCATTTGGAAAGTGAATTTTATTAAAGTCAAATCTATTTGTAAAACTTTGAAATAAACTATACATTTTATCAACATAAAAATTTAGACTTTGTAATAGGTTTGAAGCCTCTGAAAATAGTGCTACTATCCCCCATGCTAATCCTCCTAGAATAACAGTTGCTACAACTATAAATATTATAATAGAACTTGTTTTTCGTGTTAATTTTAGCTTTTTCATAATAAATCTAATAGCTGGTTCTATTATAAGCGATATTATAAACGCAATTAAAAATGGCATATAAAATACTGATAATTTTAATGCAATAATTAATCCAATTAAAATTAATATTACGTATAATATTCTTTTCCCTACTCTTGTCCAATAAGACATATCAATAATCATAATTTTTCTCCTATTTTTAGTATATGTAATTATTGGTTTAATCATACATTTTGCATAATAAAAAGAAGCTCTTTGGCTTCTTTTGAAAAATTATTCAGCATTTTTATTGCTATGGCAGTTACATATTTCATCTATTGTTGTACAAACTTGTTGTTTTCCTAATTGTTCATCATTTTGTGCTAAATCTCCTAATGTCAAAATTCCTATTACATGATTGTTCTGATCACATACTGGAAGTCTTCTTACTTGATAATTTGCCATTTTGCTTTCTGCGTTTGTCATATCATCACTTTCATTACAAGTGCATACATCTTTTGACATTATTTCACTTGCTGTTGTTTGGCAAGTATCTTTATCGCATGCAACACTTCTTAATAATATATCTCTGTCTGTTATAATTCCGCATATACAATTATTTTGGTCACATACTGGAACACATCCTATATGATTTTGGCTCATTATTTTTGCCACCTCATTTATTTTTGTTTCTGGTTTTACACAGCAAACATCATTACACATACAATCTTTTACTTTCATTTATTTAACCACCTTTCAAAATTTCTCGTTTTTATTATTTGTTAAAAATAAAAAAATATACAAACTAATTTTGTATATTTTGGAAATTTTTTAATTAAAAAAGGGAGATATACTCTCCCCCATAAAACATTACTTCGTTGAAGCCATTATACTAAGATAATTAAATATTATCTCAATTTTTTCTTTGTCTTCTTCTAAAATCTTTTCTAATTCGTTATTACTTCTCATCTCAGCTATTGTTATTTCAACTGATTTAGCAATAGACCATTTTTCGAGTTTCATTATACGTTCTGGTATTTCTGCTTCTTTCGAAGTGTATAAATCCCATTCAGATAATAGATTTTTTAATTTCTCATAAAGCATATTTTTTCCTCCTGTCTATGACTTCAATATTTTACTTTTATATTTTAGCATATTGCCAAGATTATGTCAAATTACATTTCATATAAATCATAATTATCTACTTCAAATTCTCTTGGAAATGGTGGTCTTCCCCCTGGCCCAAATGGTGGTCTCATTGGTGGTCTTGGTGGACGTGGTCCCGGCCCTGGAGGCATTGGTGGTCTAACTGGCGGACGTGGTGGAAATGGTCTTGGTCTGTTTAAAAGTTCTCTAATTAACAATATTTTTACCAAATCCCTTAATCCACTATTAAATTGTCTCGTTTCTCTTTTTGGACTCTCTGTAGCACTAACATCTGCTTTTCTTGCATTTACACTACTACTTGTTCTAACATCATTTTTTAGATTTATATTTAATTGTGTTTCATTTTTATTTTCTAATGCAAAATATATTTCATCTGTCATTTTTTCTAATTCTTCATTTGATAATTCTGCTCTTACATTTTCACATCTTTTTGATACCATTGGGTATACAACTTTATAGATTTCTGGATAGCTTTGTTCTAACTGAGAATTTTGAGCAATTGTAATATTATCTTGCATCCTGTAGTTACTATAATTATCATTATAGCCATAATCATATAATTCACTTTGATTATAGCCTAAAATACTTCTTATGTATTCATCATAACTTCCATCGTACATAAAAAAACCTCCTCATATTTTTTATATAATATGAGAAAGCTTTTATTTTGGTTATATTTCGTTTACTAATTTTTTAAATTTATTTCCTCTATCAGCAAAATTTTTAAACATATCAAAACTTGCACTTGCTGGTGAGAATAATACGACCTCTCCTTTTTGTGCTGATTTTCTTGCTATTTTTATTGTTTCCTCTAATGAATCACACATATATATGTCCATTTTTTTATTTTCTTTGTCTAGTTCTTCTTTTACTGCATAAAATATTTTTTCAGCTGTTTGCCCAATTAGTATTAAAGTTTTTACTTTATCAACAACTGTTTTAGCAAGTGGCGTGTAGTCTAAATTTTTATCATATCCTCCTGCAATTAAAATTATATCTTCTTTAAATGCATTTAATCCTGATAATGTTCTTGTAGGAGATGAACTTGCTGAGTCATTATACCATTTTACTCCTCCTATTTCTCTTACAAATTCAATTCTATGTTCAACTGGTTTGAATTCTTTTATTGCTTTTACTGCTGTATCTGTATCAACTAATGTTTTTGTAGCTGCTAGGGCTGTTGCAATATTTGCAAAATTGTGTGCACCTCTTAGTATTACATCATCTGTGTTTAAAATATGTTTTCTAACTTTGTCTTCACACTCTTTTATAACTCCATCATCTACTATAAATCCATTATCTAATTTTTCTTTACTACTAAAGAATATAACTTTTCCTTTTGCTTCTTTTGCACAATTTCTTGTTATTTCATTATCATAATTTAAAATTAAGATATCCTCTTCGCTTTGATTTTTGAATATACATTTTTTTGCTTCTATATATTCATCATAATCTTTGTGAATATTTAGATGGTTTGGTGTTACATTTGTCATAACTGCAATTTGTGGGCTTACTTGCATATTCATCAATTGGAAACTACTTAATTCTAATACTACTATATCTTCTGGTGTCATTTCTGGTAACTTTGTAAATAGTGGTGTTCCTATATTTCCTCCTAAGAATGTATTATAACCTGCTTTTTCTAAAATATGATTTATTAAACTTGTAGTTGTTGTTTTTCCATCACTTCCAGTTACTCCTATCATTTTACATGGACACATTTCCATAAGCATTTCTATTTCTGTTGTAACAATAGCTCCTCTTTGGGCTTCTGCTTTTAATTCTGGTTTTGTTGGTAAACAACTTGGTGACCTAAATATAACATTAAATCCTTTTAAATTTTCTAGTGAGTTTGCACCAAAAGAAAATTCAAATCCATATGTTGTTATTTTATCTAATATTTCTTTTGAAATGTCATCTATTGTTTTGTTGTCAAAAACTGTTACTCTAGCTTTTTTTTCATATAAATAATCTAATAAAGGTATATTACTTACCCCAAGCCCAATTACAGCCACTTTTCTAAATCTTATGTATTCATTAAATTCTTCTAATTTTTTATTTTCATATGCCATTATTTTATGCTCCTTTTTATTTTTATATATTTTATGCTTATTTTCTAAATTCGTTTTATATTATATATCTTTTTTATAAAAAAAACAATTTTTGAATGAATATTTTTTTGTTTTTGGGTAAAAATATTTTTAGATTTTGATTGGAGGTGCATTTCAATGTCTAAGAAAAATAAAGAAAATAGAAATAATAATAACAATAATAGCCAAAATGAAGAAAGACAAAACAATAATAACAAAAATTCTAAATAGTTTTCGATTAAAAAATAGCTTTTTAGCTATTTTTTCTTGCATACTTTGACTTTTTTTGACATAGGTGTTATAATAATTTTTGTTATTTATTAATTTAAGTAGTAAAATCCATTTTATCAACAAGGAGGTAATCAACAATGGAACAACAAAATATGGATTTTAATGTATCAGAAGCAACACGGTTTTTAGAATACTACAAGAAAAAGAAGGCAATAGCTAAAGCTGGATTTTTGGAAGAATTAATAAGAACTAATAATAATTTTAATGGAAAAAGTATTTTTGATAAAAAATTATTATTAGAAAACTATTATTCTAAAAAAGCTATAGATTTGGTCTTAGCCGACTTAGGCTATACTTTAGATTATTCTAGTGAGCAAAAACATTACGATTGTTTTGGGAATCCACAAGGTAAAACTTCTATAATTGTTATTTCTAAGAAGTGATGTTTCTAATATTTTGACTGGTGAGAATTCTTACCAGTCTTTTTATGTTGTAATTATTTCATTTTTTTATACTTTTTTCTAGACATGTTTATTACTTTGTGTTATTATATACAAGTAAATCAAATGAAAAAATAGGAGGTTAAAAATGTTAAAATTTTCTAAAAGTTTTTTAGTTATAGCAATTATTCTTTTATTAACTTTATTACCTTTTACAGTAAATGCTGTAGATTTAAATTTATCTGAAAATTCAAGTAATACTTCTTCTAACACTTCTAACGAGAATACTTCTACTAATAGTTCATCAAGAGAAAGTAATACTTCAGCAAATAACTCTGCTACATCTACTAATAGTAATATATCAACTACTAGTACAAGCTCTGCAAAAGTTAGTAATGTAAATTCTAATTCTGGATTAAGTTTATCTAACATTCTTAATATTTTATTAATTGTTGTAGGTATTGTTTTAATTTTATTAGCTATAGCTATATTAATTAAATTGAAATAAATTTTATATATTAAGGCAGATTTTACAAAATTCTGCTTTTTTCTTTTTTTAACATGTATATTTTGTCCAAATTTTAAAATAATATTATTAGATTTAAATTAAAATTAAGTCGTTTATTTTTTAAGGAGGATATGTCATGAAGAAAAAACTTTTAATTTCTTTAGCTATTATTTTGGCTTCAATTTTTTCTTTTACTGTTTGCTTTGCTACAGATGGTTTAGGAAATGTTGCTAATGATGTAAGAAATGTTGTTGGTGGAGTCGAAAATACTGTTGAAAATGCTGCAAGAGATGTTTCTAATGTTTCTAAAGATGCTACTGGTTCTGTAGAAAATGGTATGAATTCTGATACTCATAATTCTATGTCTAGAACAAATAATTATAATACTACTAGAGTTGCTACTGGTTCTTCTAATATGTCAGGAGGAATGTCTGCAAGTGCTTGGACTTGGCTTATTCTTGGTATAGTTGCTATTGCTATTATTGCTGTGGTTTGGTATTATTCTATGCAACTTACTAATGGTAGAAACAATCATGATGATAATGATTAGTTTGTTTTAACTTTTATTGCAGTTTTGGATTTTTCGTGTTATACTATATTTGTTTATTTTATTTGAATCGAGGTTTTTTATGAAAAATGATAATTTAATTGCGAAAAATCCTACTGCTTATCATAATTACGATGTTACTGATAAATTGGAAACTGGTATTGTTTTAAGTGGTGCAGAGATAAAATCTATTAGAAGCGGTAAAGCTAATTTAAAAGATAGTTATGCCATAATTAGAAATGGTGAAGTTTACATAGTCGGGATGCATATAAGTCCATATGAACATGGAAATATTTTTAATAAAAATCCTTTACGTGATAGAAAACTTTTGTTAAACAAACGTGAAATTAATAAATTGATTGGACTTACTAAGCAAAAAGGCTATAGTTTAGTTCCTATAAGTTTATATTTTAAAGGCAATTTAGTTAAACTTGAATTAGGTATTGGAAAAGGTAAAAAACTTTATGATAAACGTGAAGATATTGCTAAAAAAGATGCAGAGAGAAAAATGTTACAACATTTAAAGAACCAGTAAATGATTCTACTATTTACTGGTTCTTTTCTTAATATATAAAATTACATTGCATATGAATTGTTTTTCTGATTTATTCTATTTCTCCAATTAAATCATAATTACTTACATCAATAATTTTACAATTTACAAAATTATCTAAAATTTCATTTTCATTTGAATTATCATTATTTTCAATATATACTAATCCGTCTTCATCTGGAACATCTTGCATAGTTCTACCTATAAAATATTTGCCATCAAAAGACATATTTTCTACTAAAACTTTATAAGTTTTTCCTATTTTATTTTTTAAAATTTGTTTTGAAATTTCTTGTTGTGCTTCCATTATTTTGTTATATCTTGATTTTTTAGTATTACCATGTATTTGTTCTGGAAGTCTTGCTGCTGGTGTTCCTTCCTCTTTTGAGTACATAAATGTACCCAACTTATCAAATTTTGTGTTTTTAACAAAATCTAAAAGTTCTTCAAAATCTTCCTTAGTTTCACCTGGGAATCCAACAATCAAACTTGTTCTTAGTGTTACATCTGGTATTTCATTTCTGATTTTTTCTATTATTGCAGTAATATTTTCTTTACTTGTCTTTCTATTCATCTTTTTTAGAATTGGATTTGATATATGTTGAATTGGAATATCAAAGTATTTTGCAATCTTCTTATTAGTTGCTATAACTTTTATCAACTCATCTGTAATTCCTTCTGGATATGAATATAAGAATCTAATCCATTCAATTCCATTTATCTTGCTTAATTTTTCTAATAATTCTGCAAGTTTGCTTTCTCCAT
>OKRY01002132.1_pt1 | contig 15682 bp, 16 predicted proteins | sample 1601121 | NCBI WGS metagenome assembly OKRY01 (sample SAMEA3541546, study PRJEB24748) | human gut metagenome | biome: human gut; feature: human-associated habitat; material: faeces | place: China | collected 2012
GGTTTTGAACAAACCAACAAGTTCAGAGTGGTGTATGCCAATGAATTTGATAAAAATGCGAATGTTACATATCGATTAAATTTTCCTGAGACATTTTTAGATAATCGAGATATACATATTGTACAACCTGAAGATATAAAAGCTGATAATTTAGATGTAATAGTTGGAGGGTTTCCTTGTCAAGCCTTTAGTATTGCTGGTTATAGAAAAGGATTTAAGGATGAACGTGGTGATTTATTTTTTGAATTACTTCGAATAATCCAAGCAAAGAAACCTAAAGCTGTATTTATTGAAAATGTAAAAAACATGGTATCTCATGATCATGGTAAAACTTTTAAAGTTATAAAAGAAGCTTTAACTACCACTGGATATCATATAAAATGGAAAGTTTTGAATGGTAAAGATTATGGGAATATTCCTCAAAATAGAGAGCGTATTTATATAGTAGGGTTTCTTAGTAAAACTCAATTTGACTCCTTTAGCTTCCCTGATGAGATTGAATTAACTAGTAAATTATCGGATGATTGCTATTCCAGGCGACACCAGTGCGGCGGCAATTTCCGGCATTATTGCGGATGAAGCCGCCATCGGCATGGTCAACAACAAGACCACGGCGGTGCGCGTGATTCCGGCCGTTGGCAAGAAAGCGGGCGACACGGTGGAATTCGGCGGACTGCTGGGCTTCGCGCCGGTGATGCCGGTCAACCCCTATGGCAATGAAGAATTCGTTGCGCGCGGCGGACGCATCCCTGCTCCGCTGCACTCTCTGCGCAATTAAGTAATCAATGGGAATCCTAAACTTGGAGGAACTATGGGCAATTTCGTAGACCATGTAAAAATCACCTGCAAGGCAGGCAACGGCGGCAACGGCAGCATGTCGTTCCACCGGGAAAAATTCGTCCTGAACGGCGGGCCGGACGGCGGAGACGGCGGCAACGGCGGCAATGTCTGCTTCTATGCCGACCTGAACATGCACACGCTGCTGGATTTCCGCTTCAAGAGCAAATACACGGCGGAAAACGGCGTGGACGGCGCGGCAGGCAACTGCACGGGCAAGCGCGGTGAAGATCTCATCATCAAAGTACCTGTCGGGACAGTCATCCGCGAGGCGGAATCCGGCGCGGTGGTTGCAGATATGGACACAGCTGGCGAAACGCGCACGATTCTGCATGGCGGACGCGGCGGCTGGGGCAACCGCCACTTTGCGACCCCAACCCGGCAAGCGCCGAACTTCGCCAAGCCCGGCATTAAGACGGAAGTCCACACCTTTCTGCTGGAGCTCAAAACGATTGCGGACGTGGGTCTTGTGGGCTATCCGAACGTCGGCAAATCGACGATTCTGTCCGTCGTGACGAGCGCAAAGCCGAAAATCGGCAATTACCACTTCACGACGCTGACGCCGAATCTGGGCATCGTCCGCCGCCACGGCAAGGACATTGTGCTGGCGGATATTCCGGGTCTGATTGAGGGCGCGGCGGACGGCGCGGGTCTGGGGCATGATTTCCTGCGACACGTCGAGCGCACTCGTCTGCTGCTGCATGTGCTGGATATTGCGGGCAGCGAGGGCCGCGACCCAGTGGAGGATTTCGACCAGATCAACCACGAGTTGGCGAACTACGGCGAGCTGGCGGAACGTCCGCAAATTGTGGTGTGCAACAAGTCCGACCTGCCGGATTCGGAAGAAAATGTCGCCCGCTTGAAGGCACACTTGGCAGAACTCGGCTTGGATTACCCCGTGTTTGTCGTGTCCGCGGCGACGCATCAGGGCTTTGACGCGCTGCTGGACAAAACGGGCGACATGCTGGAAGCGCTCCCCCCGATTGTGCATTTCGAGGAGGAAGTCAGCTACGACGACTCCGTCAAGCCCGGCACGTTCGAGATTGTCCGCGACGGCGCGGTGTTCGAGGTCGTCGGCTCGTCCATGCAGCGCCTGATTGACTCGGTGAACTTCGATGACGAAGAATCCATGAGCTGGTTCCACCGCACGCTGCGCAAGTGGGGCGTCATTGACGCGCTGCGCAAGGCGGGCGCACAGGAAGGCGACACGGTTCGCATCATCGACATGGAATTTGACTTTGTGGAATAACAGGAGAAAGCAAACAATATGAACAGCAAACAGCGCGCTATGCTTCGCGGCATGGCGAACACCATGGAAACTATTCTCTACATCGGCAAGGATGGCGTCGTCCCCGGCACGATTAAGCAGGCCAGTGATGCGCTGGAGGCCCGCGAACTTATCAAGTGCGCCGTGCAGCAGGGCTGCCCACTGACCGCGCGTGAGGCAGTGACGGAACTGTGTGCCGCGCTGGAAGCCGAACCGGTGCAGTGCATCGGCCGCCGTTTCGTGATGTACCGTCCGAGCAAGGACAATCCCCGTATTGTGCTGGAAGATTGATGGTCACGCATCCCTTTGCCCCGGTGGTGGATGAAAACTGCCGGACGCTGATTCTGGGCAGCTTTCCGTCCGTCAAGAGCCGCGAAAACGGCTTCTATTACGGGCATCCGCAGAACCGATTCTGGCGGATGCTGGCGGCGGTGTATGCGGATGATGTGCCGGTGAGCATTACGGAGAAGACTTCCCTGCTGCTCCGGCACCATCTGGCGCTGTGGGATGTGATCGCGAACTGCGAAATCGACGGTTCGGCGGATGCGTCCGTGCGCGAGGCGGTGCCGGTGGACATTGCGCGGATTACCGACCGGGCGCACATCACGCGCGTCCTGTGCAACGGCAAGCTGGCGGGAACGCTCTACGCGCGGCACTTGCAGCCGATAATGGGTATTCCGGCGCTCGTCCTGCCCTCCACCAGCCCGGCGAACGCGATTTGGACGCTGCCGAAGCTGACGGACGCGTGGCGCAAAGCCTTGACAGACGAAAACGCGACTTTCTGCGAATAACAGGAAGCCGCGTTTTTTATACCCTATGCAGATTATGCTGCGGGTTCACTGCGAACCTCCACCGTCCAGCGGAGATTTTGCAGCCGCGCCGGGAAATCGCTGTTACGCCAGTCCGACATGCTCCATGCTGACCAGATGGCTTTGCGCCCTAAGCCGAGTGCGTCACAGCCAGCCGCTTGCAGGCGGTTCAGCACATCCAAACACGCTTGTGCGGTTTCGGCGGACACGGCCTGCGGGGTCAGATCGGCACGGTCGTAGCGCAGGTTCACGCGGCAGACGGCGGTATTCTCCGTTAGGCGAATACTCGTGCTTGTTTCCGTCAGGTGAATCGCGTGTTCGGGCAGAAGCAGCTGCGTCCGGGTCAGTTCTCCCCGCATCAGCAGCAGAATCTGCGTTTCCTCCGGCGGCAGGAAGTCGCGGACAAGCCCGTCCGCATCCGTCAGCCACGCGCCGCTGAGCAGGAGGCCTTCCGCCGTGCTTTCTGCGCCGCAAAGTACAGGTGATTGACGGCTGCCGAAGCGAAGCAGCACCGACGCGGCGCACGTCGGGATGACGCCCTGCTCGTGCCGCGCCTGCACCATCACATCGATGGACTTGCTGAGGCGCGTGCCGTTCTCCGGAACGAGCTTTTCCGCCAGCGACGTCGTATCCTCCTCGGTCACGGCGACGGAAGCGTGCAGGCGCAGATTCTCCACGCCGGACAAGTCGCTGAGCGTCCGCACAATCGGAATTTCCGCTGCCCATGCGCGCGAGAGCACAATCAGACGCAGCTGCCCCCAGTGCAGGCGCATTGGCGCGGCGGATTCGAGCGTTCGGAGCGCGTCGGTTAACGTTGTGCCTGATGCGGAAAGTGTCTGATAGCCGCCGTTCTGCTGGTAAGTCGGGATGCGCACGCGGACGGTGCATTCCTGCGCGCCGCCATCAACCAGCAGGACGACACAGAAGGCGCGTTCCTCCGGCGGCAGCGCCGAGCAGCCCGTGCAGAAAAGGCAGATCAGCAGCAGACAAAGCGCGCGTTTCATGCTTTTTCCCTCCTGCAAAGCCGGGCGATGGTCAGCACCAGAAGCAGCAGCACCCCCGGCACAAGCGACCATGCCGTGAAGGCGGTCAGGACGCGCCAAAGTCGGCTGATGTCGAATAGCTGCGTCAGCGTCAGCAAGCCAATCAGCACATACGGCACCCACTTTTTTGGCTTCTGGCACGATGATGTCAGGAAGCGCGCCGCCAGCTGCGCACTGCCCGCAATGCTCAGAAAAAGCGTCATCATCAGCAGACACTGCGCAAGCGTTCGGACGGCGGGCTGCAAAAACAGCGTCGGCAGCGCAAGTCTGCTGGCAAGACTGCGCCCCGGCACGGTCAGTTCCGGCGGAATCGCGAGGGACAGCAGGAGCAGAATCACGGGGCAGGGCAGCAGCGCAACGAACATGGCTGGGGTGCGCCTTGCCCCCTCTTCCGCCGGAAATTCCAGCAGCAGGAGCAGCATCCAGCTCATGCCCCACGCGCTGCGGATGCCGCTCAGCAGCGACGGCACGCCTTCGCCCAAGAGCGGCACGATGCCGTCCGGGTGCGCGTCGAGCAGCGCGTTGATGGCGATAATCGCGGCAGCGACAAGCAGCACATGCCGGAGCAAATAAACGCCGCGCGGCAGTCCGTCGCGGTTCAGGGCAATCAGCATCACCGACGCTGTCAGCAGCGTCAGCGTGAACTGCGAGCCGCGCGCACCGATGCCCTCGGTGAAGAATGTGATGAGCGCCGTGAGGGACGCAGCGCCGTCCAGCAGGAGCGGGAGGATCAGCGCGAGCATAATCAGGATGCCGCCGAAATTCCCCAGCAGCTTTCGGGCACAATCGGTCAGCGTCCGCGTGTGCGCTCGGCGCAGGAGCAGCCGAAAAGCGCCGTAGACGCACAGCCCCGGCAGCATACACGCGGCAGAAAGCCACCACGCGGCGCTCCCGCAAAGGGGCAGCAGCTGCGTTAAGCCGACGCGCGTCATCGACACGGCGGACAGCAGCCCAATCAGCGCATTCTGCGTCTGCCGCTGCCCGGCGCGGCGCTTCTGGATTCGCTGCATTATTGTCCTCTCCTGTCCCAGCCACGCATTCTGCCGCGTGAGCGCATATTGTTCTCAGCGCTGCCCAGCCATGTCCGCCAGCGCTGCTGCCAAAGCGGATGGCGCGTCAGCAAATCGGGATTATGCGCACGCGGCGGCGAAAGCGGGGCGGCGAAGGGTGCGCCAAGGCTCGTCAGGCTGCACAGGCGGACGCAGAGCGCCGTCATGAACAGCACGATGCCGTAGACGCCGAAGATGCTGCCCGCCGCAAGCAGAAGCAGCTGCCCGATGCGCACCGCCAGCCCAAGCGAATAATCCGGCACGGCATATGATCCGAGGCTGGATACCGCAACGACAATAATCAGCAGCGGATGCACAAGTTTCGCTTCGACCGCGGCCTGCCCCAGGATTAAGCCGCTGACCGTGCCGAGTGTTGAACCTGTTAGCGACGGCACGCGGATGCTGGCTTCCCCGACGAGGTTGAACATGATGAGCATCAGCAGCATTTCCAGCGGCACGGACAGCGGCACTTCCGCCTGACTTTCCAGAATCGACGTGAGCAGTGCCGCCGGAAGCGCCTGCGGATGGAACGTGACGAACGCCACGAACAGCGCGGGCAGCATCAGCGCGCAGAGCAGTCCCAGCAGGCGAATCAGCCGCATAAACGTGCCGTACAGCCAGCGCGAGGACGTATCATCCGGCGTATGCAGCAGATGGAGGAGACTTGCGGGCAGCACCAGCACCTGCGGCGAACCATCCAGCAGCAGCACAATCTGCCCTTCCAGCAGCATCGACGCGGCACGGTCGGGGCGCTCGGTCATCACGCACTGCGGCAGGAGCGAAAACGGGCGATCCTCCAGCAATTGCTCCAGCGCGCCGATGGACAGCACATGGTCAATATGTACTTCCTCCAGCCGTGCCTTCAGGCGGGACAGACTGCTTTCATCCACCGCGTTTTGCAGGTACATCACGCACAGGCTGACCGGAATCGCATCGCCAATCTGCCGCATTTCGCCAATCAGCTCCGGCGTAGGCAGAATGCGGCGAAGCAAGGTGATGCTGTCGCGGATGGACTCGTTGAACCCCTGATGCGGTCCCCTCACGACGCTTTCGGTCAGCGGCGGCGAAATCCCGCGGCGAACCGCCCCGCGAACATCGAAGCTCAGCGCGCCGTCCATACCGTCCGCCAATACGACCGCGTGCCCCGACACCAGCTGTGCGACGATTTCCCGCACATCAAAAAACGCTTCGACTTCGCACAAGGCGACGCGCTGCCGGATGCAGCCAGCGATTTCGCCGGATGATGCCGTTTCCGCCGCATTTTGCAGGGGAAAAAGCAAATAGTGCTGCATGAAGTCGGTGGAAATCAGCCCATCCACATAATACACCGCCGCATCGCGTAAAAACGTGCGGAAGAAGCGGACGTGCATGTCCGGATTGACCGCTCGATGCAGCTTTTCATCCAGCAGACGGCAGTTTTCCCGTAAATCACCGTTCATGCGCCATTCCCCCTTCTTTGAATACGCCAAAGGAGACCGCGCCGCCTTGTGCGCGACACGATCCCCCTCGGAAGATTTCCCGCCTGTCCGTTACCAGCGGCACTTGTACGACGAGCACAAGCTTTCGTCCGCTTTCCCGTTGCAGCAGCATTCCTTCGGCGCAATCTGAACGTCCATCAGACCGCAGACACCGTCCTGCTCATGATGCTGGCAGCTTTCGACGGAGCAATGGATGCACTGGTTGTTCTTATGGGACATATCAGTCAACCTCCCTGAAAATTTGTCACCCGCACCGGCGGGCGCAGAGTACATTCTGCCCGATTTTCTACTTGCGATTCAGGAAAAAATATGATATAGTATTTTCTTGCGCGGAAACCGCGCACCGGAGCGCATCGGACTTCCTTTCCGACAGCGCCGGGACAGGGATTCGCCCACGCATGTGCGCAGCCCTGCAAAGAAAGGAGTGCTTCTATGTTTAAGAAGCTGCTGACCACCCGTTCCCTCTGTCTCTCTGCCATCATCGCCGCGCTCTACGCCGCGCTGACGCTGCTGCTCGCGCCCATCTCGTATGGGAACATCCAGTGCCGCGTGTCCGAAGCGTTCACGGTGCTGCCGATGGTTCTGCCGCAGTCCATTCCCGGTCTGTTTGTGGGCTGCCTGATTGCGAACATTTTCTCCCCCACGCCGTCGATTTGGGACATCGTGTTCGGTTCGCTGACGACGCTGATTGCGGCGTGCGGCACTTACGCGCTGCGCAAGAAGCCCGTGCTGGCAGCGGCTTGCCCGATTGTGGCAAACGGCGTGATTGTCGGCCTGATGCTGGCGCTGCTGTACGGTCTGCCCGTTGCGCTGACGATGGGCGAAGTCGCGATCGGCGAGCTGGGCGCCGTTTTCCTCGGCATGGTGCTGCTGACGGTCTTGAAGTCGCGCGTAGACTTTAACAAAATCAGCAAGATGTAATTTTCTTCATCCTTTCCGGCGGAATCCGGCATTCGTGCCGCGCATTCCGCCTTTTTATTTTGCGCGTTTGCCCGCGAAATATGAAAAGACGGTGAAAATTGCGAAAATCCTTTCATTATAGGCGGAAATGTGCTATAATACAGGATGGATTGTTTTAAGCATTCGCGAAACCCTTCGCTGATGCTTTGGAATTTCAGGAGGACTGATGGTATGAATCATGCCGCGCTTATTCTGGCGTCGGGGTCGCCGCGCCGCCGGGAACTGCTTTCGCTGACGGGGCTGCCGTATGTGGTGGATGCGCCGGAGGTGGACGAAAGCTGCGCCTTGCCGCCGGAAGAAGCGGTGCAGGAAATCAGCCGCCGCAAGGGGCTTGCGGGCGCTGCGGCGCATCCGGGCTGCGTGGTGCTGTCGGCGGATACGCTGGTGGCGGTGGATGGGAAGGCACTGGGCAAGCCGCACTCCGAGGAGGAAGCGTTCCAGATGCTGTCCCTGCTGTCCGGGCGGTGGCATCAGGTGTACACAGGCGTGTGCGCCGTGGATGCGCAGGGCATGGTTCATCAGCGGGTCGTGGGGACGCAGGTGCATGTCTGCCCGATGACGGAGGAGGAGATCCGCCGCTATATCGCCACGGGCGAACCGATGGACAAGGCGGGCGCATACGCGGTGCAGGGCATTGCCGGGCTGTGGATTGACAAGCTCGAAGGCTCGTACAGCAACGTGATTGGCCTGCCGATGCACACCGTGCGCGAACTGCTTGACGAATGCGGACTGCACTGCTGGCGCGCCTGACGCCGGATGATGAATTTGATTGAGGGATGGTACAGATATGCACTTCAAAGCGCCAGACATTGGGCTTGACCTTGGAACCTGCAATACAGTTGTCTATGTGAAGAACGAGGGCATCGTCATCAGCGAACCGACGCTGGTGATTTCGCGGCGCGGCGACAAGAAGCCGATTGCCGTCGGCGAGGATGCACAGCGCATGTATGGGCGCACCAGCGATGCGGAAATCGCCATTCACCCCATCCGCAACGGCATGATTGCCAATTACGACGCAACGGTGCTGCTGCTGCGCGCTTTCATCAGCAAGGCGGTTGGCGAAAGCAACCTCGTCAAGCCGCGGCTGGTCATGTCCATTCCGTCGGAAATTGACGAAGTGAACCGTAAAGCGCTGACAGCAGCGGTTCGCGCGTGCGGCTTGAAGAAGGTCTACCTGATTGAAAAACCTTTGGCGGCGGCGATTGGCGCAGGTCTGTCCGTCTTTGAGCCGGAAGGCTGCATGGTGGTGGATGTCGGCGGCGGAACGACGGAAGTGGCAGTCGTGTCGCTGGGCGGTCTGGTCGTCAGCCAGTCCATCCCCGTCGGCGGCGTGAAAATGGATGAAGCCATCGTCAACCATATTAAACATGAGTTTAAGATGCTGATTGGCGCAAAGACAGCTGAGGATGTAAAACTTGACCTTGCTTCCGCCCTGCCGCAGGAGAACGGGTCGAGTGTGCGCATCCGCGGGCGCGACCTGCTCTCCCCCAGCGCGCTGGAAATCGACTATACCGCGCAGCAGGCGTACGGCGCAGTTCGTGAGCCATGCCGGGCGATTCTGACCGCTATCAAGTGGGTCTTGGAGCGCACGCCGCCGGAGCTGGCATCCGATATTATGAAGAACGGCATTTATCTCACCGGCCGCGCCGCGCAGCTGTATGCGTTGGATCAGTACATCGCCAATGAGTTGAACATACAGGTCATTCTGGCGAAAGACCCCGGCGACTGCACGGTGCTGGGGCTGGGCTACATCGTCGAGAATCTTGCGCTGCTCGCCCAGCAGGGACGCATGCCGCAATTGAACTGATGAGCGAATTCCCCTATTCTTTGAAGGAACTGAGGTGATCGATTCGTCATGGCGAATCAGAAGAACGGCAAAAATCGCGGTGAAACCCCTGCCAACCGCGACGGTTTCTATTTTGATGACGATTTGGACAGCGTGACAGCGGGACTTCCCACGGGTGACGAGCCGGAGGAAGACGAAGTGCCCGACCTGCCGCCGGAGGAGGACAACGCGCCGCCGACGGAGGGCTACAATTCCACGGGTATCCGCATGATTGGGCTGAACAGCACCCGCAGCGAACAGGATGATGAGGGCATTGACCGCGGCCGCCGTCCGGCACGTCCGACCATGGAGTTTTACATGGAGGATAATCTGGAAGCCGAGTACGCGCCGGAAAAAGAAACGCCGCCGGAAGAAGCACCCGAAGCGGGCAGCGACGCGCAAATCGACCGCGGCTACGGGCAGAAGAACCGCGCGGCAGACGAGAAAAAGCGCGGCAAGAAGAAAAAGGGGCATCCTGTTCTGCGCACGATTCTGGTGTGGACGGTCAGCGTGATACTGCTGGGCATTATTGGCATCATGGCGTTATCCCGCACGATGTACCAAGATTCTTCCCTGCTGACGCTGCCGGAAAACGCCATTTCCTCTGCCGTCACCCCGGTGCAGACGTGGTTCTCCGGCATCGTGCAAAGCATTTCGGATTACTTCTACATGGTGCGCCTGCGCTCGAACTGGGAGGCGGAGTATAACCGCGTTGTAGCGGAAAACATGGAGCTGGCCTCCGTCGTCGCCCGCAACGCCGAACTGGAAAAGCAGCTGTCGCAGTTCACGAACATGCAGGAGGAAATTGTCACTAACGCGAACATGAATCCGCTGACGGCGCAGGTGATTGCCCGCGAACAGGGCATCTATTTCTCCGTGTTCACGGTCAACAAGGGCAGCCGCGACGGGGTGGAGCCGTACATGGCGGTCACAATTTCCGGCGCACTCGTCGGTTTCACCGAAACCGTGTACGACACGTCCTGCACCGTCCGCACGATTATCGACTCCGACGCTTCGATTGCCGGCATGATTCAGTCCAGCCGCGATCAGGGCATCGTCAGCGGTACGCTCGGTGTGGACGGCACGGCGCTCTGCCGCATGTACTATCTGCCGGATGATTCCCTGCCGCGTCCGGGTGATCAAGTGGTCACTTCCGGCGTGGGCTTCTCCTTCCCCAAAGGCATCCCGATTGGCACGGTGCGCGAATCCACCCGCGGCATGGAGGGCAACAAACAGTACGTCGTCATTGAACCGCAGGCGGACTTCCAGCACTTGGAGTACGTCATCATCCTGCGTTACAAGCCGGAAGCGGAAGCCATCGAAGGACGCGACTCCACGGCAGTATACAACGAGTACGTTCCGCTGGTGACAGCTCGCCCCTATCCGACACTGAAAATCGGCTCGACGCTCATGTTCGGCGCAACGGCGACCCCGACGGAAGTGCCGTCCGTGACACCAAGCCCGACCGCCAGCCCGACACCATCGCCCTCGCCTACGCCGTCGCCTGTGCCCACGCCGCGCGGAACGGTCTATGAGTACAACTCGACGCTGCTCAACCCGACAGCAACCCCGTCTCCGACACCCACGCCAAGCCCGACGCCTGTCCGGACGCTTAATCCGGGCGACCTTGACTGGGAGGAATAAGCCGTGCGCAACGTGTTTTGGCGACAAATCCGCCTGCTTCTGGTTGTTTTCATCGGCTATCTTTTCCATGTCACGGTGATGGCGCAGCTGGACACGACGGTCAGCATCAATCTGCCGCTGGTGATTTTATCGGTAGTGATTGTCGGCTATCCGCGCTATAAGGCGTTCTGGGTCGGTGCGGTGTACGGCATTCTGCTGGAAACGATGGTACCGGGTGTGAAGCTGCTCAACCTCGTGTTCTACCCAATCTGCGCGATGCTGATGTCGCTGTTCTTCACCGACAAGAGCGCCGCCAGATTGCAGTACGACATGTCGAACCACCGCCGGGGGCGCAACCGCAGTGTTTATCTGCGCACGCCCCTGTGCGCCCTGTGCGCGGCGCTGCTGTATGAGGCCGTAAGCATCATCTATATCGCAATGAGCAGTGCGGAACTGACAAGCGCTTTCTTCACCCGTGCGCTCACCGATGCGCTGATGACGACGCTGACTGCGGTTGTGCTGATGTGGCCGCTGCGTCGGCTGCTCGGCTTCGGCGCGCCGGTATCCAAAGCAATGGCGAAAGGCTGATTTCGGGTCAGCCGGGTGAATTATGTTATTTTTCCCTGTGAAAGGAGGCTGAATTGTGAACCAATATCAGCAAGATCACGGCAACGCGCCGGAACAGGTGAAGGGTCGCTTTCTGGTCTTTGTGATTATCCTTATCCTGATGTTTGCCTATCTGTTTGTCGGTCTGGTGAATTTGCAGCTGAAGAGCAGCGAGGGATATTCCACAAAAACGGAATCCACCCGCTTAAAGACGATTCCTCTGACCGGCAAGCGCGGGAATATCACCGACGCGAACTCCGTGATTCTCGCCACGGACGAAATGGTCTACAATGTTACCTTCTATAAAGACGCCAGCGAAAGCTCCTCCAGCGTTTACAAGACGTATACGCAGTCAATTATTGACGCGTTGAAAATTATTGAACGCAATGGCGGCAAGCTGGCATTCAGCTATGTCATTCAGCGCAGCGAAGAGACGGGCGAATGGGAGTTCAATTTCGGTTCGGGCGTGTCCGATGCGACGCTGCAGACACGCGAAAGCCAATGGCGCTCCAACAACTATGTGACCGCGAAGAGCTACCCCACGCCGGAAGACTGCCTGGTAACGCTCAAGCACCGCTACCGCATGGTCAACTCCGCCGAAGAGGAAGAGGAAGTCCGCGCGGCGTACATCGAGAAGCGCGGCGACGACAGCGGCTATGTACCCTGCATCATCGTTGATGAGGACACGATGCTCAAAGTCATGGCTGTCTTTTCCGAAATGCAGATGAACCTGTACAACTCCCTGCCGATTACGATTGCGAAGAACGTTCCCTTCGAGACGGTGACGGAGATTGAAACGAAGTCGATGATGCTGCCCGGCATGGACATTTCCGAAAGCACACAGCGTGTCTACCCCAAGCAGACGCTGGCGGCGCAGGTCATCGGCTATATCGGCAAGATTCCTTCGCGCACGATGTGGCTGACACTGCAGGCAAAAGGGTACAGCTACAACGACACCATCGGCCGCGACGGCATTGAATCGTCGATGGAGGATTGGCTGACGCAGAACAGCTCCCTGCGCAAGGGCAGCCGCGTCGTTGAACGCAACAACTGGTCGAAAATCGTGCGCGAAATCTCCTACACCGAGCCATCGGACGGCAACAACGTCAAGCTGACGCTGGATGTGAACTACCAGACCGTGGCGGAGCGCGCGATTGCCTCCAACGTCGCCCGCATCCGCGACAAGCAGGAGGATTTGATGGTCTCCAGCAAGTGGCTGGAAGATAATCGCACGCTGATTGCCACCTACGACTGGGAGCATTACCCGCTGGAACTGGCAGAACACGGCGTGATGCTTGTGCTGGACATGCAGGCGCGTGTGCTGGCCATGGCGAACTACCCCACCTACGACCTGAACGCGCTGGTTGCAGGCGGCGACGAGGCGCGCGCAATTCTGTCCGATGACCGTAACCTGATGCTGAACTACGCCATCGGCTCGCGCGCAACCCCCGGCTCGATTTTCAAGATGGTGACGGGCTTCGGCGCGCTGGACTCCGGCGTGTTGAAGCCGGACGAGATGATTTCGGACATGGGCTACTACACCGCCTACAATTCCGACTTGTCTACCGCTCCGAAGTGCTGGATTTCCGAGGGCTACCGCAGCCAGCACTACTACCAGACGATTGTGGGAGGGCTGGAGCACTCCTGCAACTACTTCTTCTATGAGTGCGGCAGCCGTCTGGGAGAAACTCGCCTATATCAGTATGCTGCCGCGTTCGGGCTGACGAGCAAAACCGGCATTGACCTGCCCGGCGAAGTCCGCAGCGTCGTCGGCAGTCAGAACACGCTGTACGACCCGACGAAGCCGGTGGGCGAATCGTCGCAGGACACTTCGCGCCCGATTATCGTTTTCAACTCCATCAAGTCGCACCTGAAGAAGTGCGGTGAATCGCGCGGCATGGAATACGACGATGAGCGCCTGTCTTCCTGCGCCAAGCGCCTGATGGACATGGCGGTGGCATACCCCGAATCCTCGTGGGTAGAGAACATGCGCACCATCTTGATGGAAGAGCTGAACATGCCCCGCTCGATGGTGTATTCCAACTCCGTCATTACGGACACCTACAACTACATCAACGATATTAAGTGGGGCGGTTCGCAGACGATTCTGACCGCCATCGGACAGTCGGTGACGACGGTGACGCCAATTGCCGTCGCGCGCTACGTCACGGCAGTTGCCAACGGCGGCAAGGTCTACAACGTCTCCATCGTCGATTCCATCATCTCTCCGGAAGGCGAAGTGCTTTCCCGGGTTCAAAATGGGAAAAGCATTTGTCAAAAGAACATTTGCTGCAACTGTTTTTTTGTCATTATGGCTCATGATTTTGCCACAATATTCACTTACAGGAAATGATTATATGCTGACTGCAATTGCCGGTGGTGTAACAGGCGGTGCAGGAATTGGACTTGTTTTGTCTGTCGGTACAACTACAGGTGGAACAGACATGGTTGCCACGCTTTTACAGAAAAAAATTCCTTATATATCAGTGGCACAGATAATGGTTGTAGTAGATGCTGCAATAGTATTGGCCAGCAGCGGTCTTTTTGGCGTATTTTCAATAATTTATGCCGGAATTTCATTGTTTATACAGGGAAAAGTGTCAGACGGAATTGTTCTTGGAACACATTTTGCCAAAAGTGTGTTTATTATTACTGATAAGCCAAAAGAGATATCGTATGCAGTTTTAAAAGATTTAAACCGTGGAATGACATCAATGGAAGTTATGGGAGAATACACCGGGAAAAATAAAAGAATGTTGTTTTGTGTTGTCTCCAAAAAAGAAATAATTAAATTAAAAGACATAGTAAACCGATATGATAATAAGGCTTTTGTTATTGTCAGTGAAGCAAAAGAAGTTCTGGGAGAAGGATTTTGATGTAATCATAGAATCAGGTGATGTATGTAAAAAACATTTACGACATTACTATAAGGTATTAAATGGTAAAAAAATAGTCTGTTCGTAGTTAATTTTTACAAAAAAAATAAAAATATCGCAAAAAAAATGTATATTTCCTCTTTATTTTTTTTCGGTTTTGAATTATTATAGAATAAGCAATAGTAAAAACAGTAAAGGATGATGAGGCGATGATATCAAACCAGATTTTACAAAATACAGTTGACGGATTAAAAGAAATTACAGGAATTGATTTGAGTATATGCGATATGGAGGGGAAGGTAATCGCGAGTACATTTGCTGACAGCAGACAGGTTGATAATAATGCGGTTATGCTTTTTTCACAGTCAGAAGCAGACAGTCAGATTAAACAGGGTGGGCAGTATTTTAAGATTTATGATGAAAAACATCCGGAATATATTCTGATTGTCAATGGAGTTGGAGAAGAAGTTACAATGGTTGGCAAGCTTGCTGTATTTCAGATGCAGAATCTTCTCGTTGCTTATAAGGAAAGATTTGATAAAGATAATTTTGTTAAAAATCTCCTGTTGGACAATCTGTTATTAATTGATATATATAATCGTGCAAAAAAACTTCATATTCAGACCGATGCAAAGAGAGTAGTTATTGTTATAGAAGCTAAAGGCGCAAATGATACAGGAGTTCTTGAACAGGTTCGCTCATTATTTGCAACCAGACATGATGATTTTGTTACAGCAGTAGATGAAGACAATGTAATAATCGTCAGAACAATTGATGAAAATGAAGGATATGAAGAATTGAATAAACTTGCACAGGCAGTGTTAAGTAATATTGATTCTAATGGTGCAAAGGATTATCATATTGCAATAGGAACAATAATAGGTGATATTAAGGAAGTTTCTCGTTCTTATAAAGAAGCTAAGATGGCGCTTGAGGTAGGTAAAATATTTTTTGCAGATAAGAATATTGTCACATACAGCACACTTGGAATAGGACGACTTATATATCAGCTTCCGATATCCCTTTGCAAAATGTTTATCAAAGAAATATTTGACAACAAGTCACCTGATGATTTTGATGAAGAGACTCTTACAACAATCAATAAATTTTTTGCGAACAGTCTCAATGTATCAGAGACATCAAGACAGCTCTATATTCATAGAAATACACTTGTATACAGACTTGACAAATTACAGAAGAATACAGGGCTCGACCTTAGAGTATTTGAAGATGCAATTACATTAAAAATTGCACTTATGGTAGTAAAATATATGAATTATATGGAAGAACATGATTGATTTTTGGAGGC
>OKRY01002139.1_pt1 | contig 15654 bp, 15 predicted proteins | sample 1601121 | NCBI WGS metagenome assembly OKRY01 (sample SAMEA3541546, study PRJEB24748) | human gut metagenome | biome: human gut; feature: human-associated habitat; material: faeces | place: China | collected 2012
ATATTTTTTAAATATGCATTGATATTTCTATTGTTTGATCCAAATGAAGCTTTAATTAAATCAGAAAAAACGATTACTTTTCTGCTAGTTGTTGATGATTTTTTTAATACAGGTGAAATAATTGAACTTTCAAAATTAAAATCTTTGAAATCAGGATGTAATATTTCAAAGCAAGAATATACCTTTCCAACGGTTGGAATATTATTTCTTATAAATACATCTTCTATTCTACTTAAACATTCCAATGGAGATGTTGATTTTAATATTTGAGTTGCAAGTTCTTTTCTAAAGATAAATATTTCACTAGAGTTTGATAATGATAATCTTGACAATACTTCTGAAGTAAATTCTATTTTTTCAATATCAATATTAGCTCCACATTCCATAACATATTCTTTAAATGCTTTTTGAAGTTCAACATCTTGAATTTTAGAATATGCTGATATAACTTTCATACGATTATAGTTTGCTTTCTTAAAATTATTAGAATTATTAAATAACGGAATAATCCAAGACATCTTTTCTGGAAAAGCACACGCAATATTAGTATTTTCAAATATATCAAATAATTCTGGATTATCATTAAAATCTTTTAATGTAAATTCTCTATTATAAAATTTTTCTTTAATTTCTTGAGAAACATTTGAACTTAAAAATAAAGTTTTATTATTATTTTTGAAGTGACTAGGAATATTTTCATCATATTTCATATTTCCATCAATAACATTTTGTAAAATTGTTTTGTCCATTTCATTTAATAAATCATTCTTTGTAAAATCTGAATTAAATTTAAAATTTTGTAATTTATTATCATTAAATACTTGTTCAATATATTCTCCATATAAAAGCATTACATTGAAAGCTTCCTTTGAACCTAGTATTGAGTTAATGCCACTAATTAAGTTAATTTCTTTTCTATCACGACTCCCCTTTGTTAAACTTACTGGCATATATTTAAATAATACTTCTAAATCAACATTTTCTAAAAATTTGATATAAGAAGGATTGGACAAAATAAATTTGGAAGAAATTTTTCTCATGTAAAAAGCTTCTTTTAATTCTTTGGGAGCATTTTTACTCAAAAACATTGATGGATAATTTTGAATTAATTCTTCAGGAATTTGCTTAGGATAAGGTATTTCTTTTTCAATAATAATTTTTCTTAACACTTCATTAATTTTACTTGAAATTTGCTTTATATCATCATTTGTTGAAAAAACAACTTCATATTTATCAAAATGCTCACGCGCTTTAGTTGAAAAAACAATATCTAAAACATCACTATATTGAGTGATAAAATTCATAATACCATTAAAATCAGTTTTACTGCTAAGAAATTTATAAATATTTTCATATGATTTAGATTTATACAGTTCGTAAAACTCCTCAAATTCATCAAAATCTTCAAAATCATCTAAATCATGCAATCCACTACTTTTTTCAACTTTTATCTCTATATTTTTAAAGCACGAAATTAAATTTTTCTCCTCTAAATATTGAATATATTCTGGATGTTTTACTAATAAATTAGGAGTAATTGATTTCGTATAAAATAATTTTTGTAATCCTTCTGGAGCTTGTTCTGAAATAAATAAGTCAGCATTTCTAACCCTAAATTCTCCAGTTATTTCTCGATAATCAGGTGCTTTATCGGCATAACTTCCATCACTCGGACCATAAATAATCATTCTTCTCATTGCTTCATAGAATTCATCTTTGGTATATGGTCTATCAATGTAATTACCATTTTCTTCTATAACTTTTTTAGTATCAATTTTTTTATTAGGATCATACTCATTTCCACTAAAATGTAAATACATATCAAACATTAGTTTTAACATTTCACAATCATTTTTAGTAAAGAAATGACCACAATCATTATCAAAATCAACAATATTTTTTAATCCATAAGTCGATACAAAACGCAACACATCAGAATCTTTTAATACTGTTATTGGTATTGGTATATCAAGTAAATAACTTTCGGGTAAACCAGATAACTTCAATTCTTTCATAACATTATCAACGTCAAACTCTAAGCCATCAACTTTTAAATAATCTTCTATAGATGAATATCTTAAAAGAGAATTTATTTTTTCATCTGATAAATATATTTTATCTAAACTATTTTTACTCATTGATTGTTCTAGAATTTTATTTGCAATACTTTTAATATAAGAATTTTTTTCTTCAATATTACCTTGCTGTGATATATAACTTATTACAGAATATATATCATCATAAGTTGATATTAAATCAGAAATATCTTTATAATTATCCATAAAAGTCCGTATATTTTCTTCAGTAATATTTTTAGTATTAGCACTATCATGAGATAAGCAATACGATAAATCTTTATCTTTAAATAAGTTCCAATGTTTAATCATTTCGGCTAACTTAACTTTACCATTATTAAAATCACTCATAAGAGATTCTTCAAGGTGATTTAAATTGTCTGATATTTCAAAAAATCTATTACTATATTTTTTTCTCATTGCTGGAGTATAATTATATAAACTAATAATATCTTTTATTTGTTCATAAATTTCAGTATTAATATCAGTAACATTTGGAGATAGTTTTATTAACAAATCTCTAATATTAATATTTCTATCATCAAAATGGACTTTAAATAAGTTCCAATCAAAATTCTTAAATTTATCTACCCCAAACTTATCTAAAAGTATTCTATCAGAACTATTAACACATGTTATTGGAATTTTATCATCTAATTCATATTTAAAATATTCCTTTACATCAAGCGTTGAATTATAAACTTTTTTCAATATAACTTTAGGAATATCCAATCTTTTTCCAAATATTTGACTTTTTTTATATTTATATTTCATTTACAGCCTCCTACAATAACATTTTATCATAAATATCTTGAAATATATAATATAATTTTATACGATAATTTAAAATATTTTTTAACAAACAAAAATAGATGTTTAGTATTTTTAAAGTTCAAATTTTTAGAAAGTAATATATAAATCAAAAAAAATTCCCTAAATAAGAGAATTTTGATTCTTTGATTTTATATTATTTTAAAATCTAAAATTATAAATAAAATTAATTAAAGTAACTATCAAATAAAATATCACTATAATTATCTAAATTATAATAATAAAATGAAGTCTCTGTATCTTTATATTCTGTATTTATTTCGTTAGTTTTGTCACTATCAAGTATTTCTTTAAATGTATCATCTAGTTTATCAACATTTATTATCCCATTAATTAATTCAAATGTGTAATTGCTATCATTTTTTTCATAATCAATTACTAATTTATCTCTAGAATATCCACCCATTCCTAAACTCCAACTCTTAGTCAAATTATAATTTTTTAGATTCTTCATTATATTGTTTACATCATTAATTGTTAAGGAAATTGTTTTGTCTACATCAATATTATCTCCTAAATTCTTACTCCTACTTCTTGAAATTTTTGCATTTAATATATGGCAAGAAACTAAATAATCTTCCCAAGTCTTTTCATTTTCAGATGAAACAGTTGTACTAGTTGTTTCTGTTTGATTTGTTTTATTAGAGCTAGTATCGCTTTTAGTTTTTATATTTGAGTTTACTTTGCTACTAAAACTAATTGTATTTGTTGCAAATAATATACATAATACTGATAGTATAACAATAATAATTGCTACTAGTATTATAATAACTATATTTGTTTTTTTATCCAATTTATTTTTCGCCTTCATTTTGAGTTAATATTAATAATTTGTAATAATAACTTTATTTATATAACCTTTTGAATCATAATTTAACGATACTTCATACTTAAGGTCTTCATTTTCAATTCCATTATCAAATTGTTTTTTTAGATTTATTATTTCATTTGGATCAGATGTTTTTACAGAATCATAAATTACTACAATTTGGTGTCCAGGGTCTTTCTTCATTTTTATAGCTATTTCATCTAAAAGTAATGTTATATCTGAACCATCCTGTGTTCCATTATATTCTTCTATTTTCCAATTAAAATCATATGTATTAGTTGCTTGCTCATAATTAGAAATATTACTAAAAAGGAAACCTACTCCAAGTCCAACAATTATTATAATAATTATTGTTATAATAATAGAAATAACAATTTTTCCAATAAAAAATCCTCCAAATATCTTTAACCCTTTTTTTGCAACATTCTTTATTTTCTTTTGATTTTCTTTATCAGATACATATTCCTTTGCACCACGATACATAGTATTCATATCATTTTTTATTTCATCATTTAAACTGTTATCAACATACTTCTCATCTTCTGGTATATATTTTTCATCAACACCTACATATTTTCCGTTTTTTTTCATAAAATCCTCCTATTCAATAACTACAGCTGTACCAGTTGCTACTACCATTATCATCATTTGACCTTTTTCGCCAACAGTTATAGATTCAACATCTACTCTTATACCTACAAGTGCATTAGCACCGATTTTTTGAGCTCGTTCTACCATTTCACTGATTGCATCGGCTCTTGCTGAAACTAATTCTTCTTCATATTCACTTGCTCTACCTCCAGTGAAATTAGTTATTCTAGCAGTAAAATCTCTTACAAAATCAATTCCACTTATTACTTCACCAAAAACAATTCCCCTATATTCTTTAATTGTTTTACCGTTTAGTGATGATGTAGTTGATAATATCATAAAGCAATTCACCTCATTTCATATTTACTAATAACTTTTTTTACCCTTAACTAAATATATAATAAACGCACCTAAAACAGCTAATATCGCAATAGAAATACCAACTATATAAAAGATTTGATAAGACATAGGTTTAACTAAATCATAATATACCGTATAATCTTTATTCTTTATTGCTGTATCTTCTATCTCTAAAGAACTAATTTTTGAATACAATTCACTTGATTCTCTTAGGCATTTAGAATGTTTTGCAAACCAATCTGAATCTTTCATATTCATTGAGTCACACTCTTGTTGCTTTTGCTCATATTGCTCTTTTAAAGGATAATATTCTTTTTCAATTTCCTTTAACCTTGTATTAGCAGAATCTATAGTAGCTTGAGATTGTTTTTGTGCCATTTTTTTCTTTTCTCATTAATTTCTTTAGAATCAATTTGTTTAAATAATCCAACACCTGCAACTATTAGTCCAATTATGCATCCAATAATAATAACTTTAATTGGTAATGTTATCTTCTTTTTTGTTTCATTCCCTTTTACTCCTTTCTTATTAAATTGTATCATAAATTCAAGAATATTGTAAAATATTTTATGGCAAAAAAAAGAAACTATATATTAAGTTCCATGTTTACACTTAACTTTAAATTTTTTATTACAGACAGGACACTTACAAGTATGTTCGCCTTTTTTCATAGGCAACCTAAGTACTGTAGCACATACTGGGCACTTTCTATAGATATGAGTTTTTCTATCACGCACCCTATTTTTAAGTAATTTAAATTTATTTTTTATTTTCTTTTTCAAATTTTCTTAATTCATTCTTACGAATTCTATATTTACTCTTCTTTTTCATACACCAAAAAAATAAGGGTACACATACGCATACCCTAATATCTCCTATAAACTTTTTAATTCTTCTGTAATCGCATTGATTGCTTCATCAACCTTGGAAGCATCCTTACCACCGGCTTGAGCCATATCTGGCTTTCCACCACCATTACCAGAACAGATTTGAGCCGCTTTCTTAACCAATTGACCCGCATGTACACCAGCCTTTACAGCCTCTTTACCTGCACCAGACACAAAGACAACCTTTTCACCATTTGTATTCACAAAGAATACAACCATCTTGTCATCATTAGCCTTTAAGTTAGAAACAATATCCTTTAATGCACCTGCATCCATGCCAGAAACAGACTTGATCAATACATTGACTTTTCCAAAATTTTTAGCTTCTAAAGCCCACTCTTTAGACTTCAAAGTAAAGATTTGGTTTTTCAAGTTATCAATTTCCTTTTGCATATCATGCATCGTCTTATATGCAGCCTCAACCTTTGTATCAATATTCTTAATACCCTTTTGTTTTGCACTATCCGCAATATTTTCTAACATTGCATGTTCAGACGCAAAATCTTGGTAAGCCGCAAACTTAGTCTTAGCCGTAATACGACGAGAATCTGAACCAATACTTTCCTCACTAATGATCTTGCATAAACCAATCTGAGCTGTATTTTCTACATGACATCCTGCACAGAATTCTTTCGATACATCCCCCATTGTTACAACACGAACTGTATCTCCATACTTTTCATCAAATAATGCAGTAGCACCAGACTTTTTAGCCTCTTCAATCGGCATAACCTCTTTCGTAACTGGATAAGCAGCACTAATATATTCATTCACAATACGTTCAACTTCAGCCAATTGTTCAGCTGTAACCTTTTCATAATGATTAAAGTCAAAACGCAAATATTCAGGGCAATTGTAAGAACCAGCCTGGTGAATATGATCACCCAATACTTTAACTAAAGCCGACTGCAATAAGTGTGTACAAGAATGGTTCGCGGTAGTTGCCAAACGATCTTTGACATTCACTTCACCATGTAAAGACATACCCTTTTCTAATACACCATTATTGATCTTAACTGTGTGGATATGTTGTTTATTACGCGTCTTTTGAACATCTAATACTTCAACATCTACACCATCCGCACTAAATGTACCTTTATCGGCAACCTGTCCACCACTTTCGGCATAGAAACAAGTCTTATCTAAAATGATCATTCCTTCATCTTCTAAAGAATCCACCATTTTACCTTCTGCATTAAATAATGCAATGATTTTTCCATCACAAGACAAGTGATCATAACCAATAAATTCACTAGGCTCATTGAAGTTCATCAACTCTTCATTTTGAGAGGAAAAAGAATCCTTTACATTACGCGCATTACGAGCACGCTCTTTTTGTTTATTCATTTGAGCATCAAAATCTTCATGACTCACTGTAATACCACTTTCCTCGGCAATTTCTTGTGTTAATTCAAATGGGAATCCATATGTATCATACAATTTGAAGACAACTTCACCACTCAACTTACCATCTTTAGCCTTGCTGATTTCATCATCCAATAAAGCTTGACCAACCTTTAAAGTCTTCTTGAAAGTTTCTTCTTCCACCTTAATCAATTTTTGGTTGAATTCAACATGCTCTTGTAAGTATGGATAGAAATCCTCCATTAAATCCGCAACAACAGGAACTAATTTATATAAGAATGGTTCATCCAAACCTAATTTTAAACCATAACGAACAGCACGACGAAGTACACGACGAAGTACATAACCACGACCACTATTTGAGAAGTTAGCACCATCACTCAATGCGAAAGTTACAGTACGAACATGGTCCGCAATAACACGATACGCCATCTTATATTCCCCTTCATAAGGATGTTTAGCCATAGCTTCAGTGGCATGAATAATAGGCAAGAATAAATCGGTATCGAAGTTTGTTTCACCATCCTGAACTAAGGCAACCAAACGCTCAAGACCCATACCTGTATCAATATTCTTCTGAGGAAGTTCTTTATAATCTTTACGATCAATACTTGGATCACAATCATATTGAGAGAATACGACATTCCATACTTCTACATAACGATCATTTTCCATTTCATCAAAGAATAATTTTTCTCCCAAACCTTCAGGATCATATTTTTCTCCACGATCAAAGAAAATTTCACTGTCAGGTCCACCAGGTCCCTTACCAATTTCCCAGAAGTTATCATCTGTCTTTAAGATATGACTAGGATCTACACCACAAATTGTAGTCCATACTTCATATGCACGCGCATCATCTGTATATACAGACACATACAATCTGTCCTTATCAATACCCATCCATTCTTCGCTTGTTAAAAATTCCCATGCGAACTGGATTGCTTCATCCTTAAAATAATCTCCAATTGAGAAGTTTCCTAACATTTCAAAGAATGTGTGGTGACGAGCCGTACGACCCACATTTTCAATATCATTTGTACGAATTGATTTCTGCGCATTCGCAATACGATTTGAAGCTGGTTTTTCACTACCATCAAAATATTTTTTCAAAGCCGCAACACCCGCATTGATCCACAATAAAGTTGGGTCATTATGCGGAATCAAACTTGCGCCCGGTTCAATCATATGTCCTTTTGATTTAAAATAATCCAAGAACATCTGACGAATCTGATTACCAGTTAATTGTTTCATCTTTCTTTCCTCCAATAAAAAAACGCTCCTATTTCTAGGAACGTATAATTACGCGGTACCATCCTAGTTCATTTTCCAAAATAGAAAATGCCCTCAATTCACTCGTTAACGCCGACTACGTTTCAACTCCAAAGTAGCTTCAAAAATAAATTTCTGAAAGGCTTTCACCAAACGCCCTCTCTCTAGACAAGAAAATTACTTTCTACTTATCTTCTTCACTGTCGAATCGCTAAAATTTTAACACTCTTTCACCAATTCTGCAAGACGAATCACACCATCTTTCATCAATTCTTTATCCATACTCGCAAAAGATAAACCTATCCCACTACTTGAATAACTAACACCCATCCAATTGGATTCACACAAAGACTTGAACTTTTCCATATCCACATCCAACTTGATCCAATACGCCATATACGTTTCATCCAATATATAAGAAACACAAAGATATGTATCCAATAACTTCTTTAAATACAAATGCTTCTCTCTATATTCACGCACCAATTTCCTCAAATGCTTCTGCAAATACCCATCCACAATATACTGACTAAAAGCCACCTGCTCTAATTTACTTGCCGTAGGACCAAAGAAAGAAGCACAATACTTCTTTGTATATTCCTCATTTAAAATCATATATCCAATACGAAGACTAGGCAGTAAAAGTCTAGAAAAAGAAGAAAAATAAATCACATGATTTGACATAGAACATAAACTCGTCTTGATCTTAGAAGCATACACAAGCTCCCCATTATAATCATCTTCTAAAATCAAAATATGACTTAGCCCAACCAACTCTTTTCTCAACTTTTCACACATAGATTGACGATTCTTACTAAAACAAGTCGTATTCACATACACAACATCCACACACTTCGTTTGAATATCTTCAATAAAATGATCTGGATCTAAATATTTCACAGAGAAGCCATAACTTAAAAATACTTGTTTAGCTTGTTCATCCACCAAAGTCGATAAACCAATCACCTTTTGTTTATCCAACATCCCACAAAATATATACAACAAAGACTGATAGTTAGAACCAATCACCATCTGCTCAGGAAAACACAATATATTTCGATTTTGATATACATACTTACACAAAGCCTGTCTTAAACCATACTCACCCTGAGCTAAGCCATAACTTGACATTAACTTCTTATCATTCAATACATCCTTTATATATCGTTTCCAAATCGATGTTTCAAATGAATCAATCGAAACCGATTGAATTCGAAAATCATAATCATATTCCTTCTCTTTGTGACTTGAAGAATAATCCAAGATTTCATGATGCAATAAAACCCTTTCTGGATTCATACTCACAACATACCCAACCTTTTCCTTACTTGAAATAAACCCATCTAACACAAGCTTATTATAAGCTAGCTCCACCGTTGTCTTAGACACATTCATCTTCTTGACACATTCACGAATCGAATCGACACGATCCCCATATTTTAAGATTCCAGAAAGAATTGACTCCCTATATGTATTATAAATCACTTCATATTTCTTCATCATCTGTCCCCTATTTATTTTTTATAATTGTATATTTTTTTAAATACAGAAACAAGTATAATAGTCATTAAGTTGTAAGAAAGAAGGAAATGATCATGAAAAATAAACAAACCTATGAAATCGTATTAACAGGACTTGGCATGGCACTTGTCTTTGTGGCAACCATGTTTATCAAAGTTCCAAACGCACTCGATGGATATTTCAATTTAGGCGATGGATTCATCCTATTATTCGCAAGCTTTTTAAATCCATTTGAAAGTTTCTTAATTGGAGGACTAGGAAGTGCATTAGCCGATGTAGCCGGAGGATATGGACACTACTTCTTCTTTACCCTAGTCATTAAAGGACTTGAAGGAATTGTCGTATCTCTACTGATGAAAAATTACTCGAAACCGAAACAAATCTCAAGCTACGTATTAGGATCTGTCATTATGGTCTTTGGATACTTCATCGCCAAATATATGTTGAAAGGAAGCTGGATCGTTGCCGCTAGTGAAATTCCAGCTAACATTGTACAAGGTGTAGCTGGCATTGTGATTGCACTAATCGCCTATCCAATGGTCAAAAAAATCGTACAAGATAAGCTAAACTAAATTGCTCAATGCGAGATATAATTATTCATGCATTTTCCATAATGCATGGTATACTAAACACGACGAAGGCGCATGTTGCGCAAACTGGGTTGCTAACCTTTATTATAAAGATAAAGGCGCTGCCCTTTTTTTTGAAATAAAAGGGCAGCAATTTTATTTGAATATATACACAAGCTTTACACTTATGTCAATAATATTATATCAACCAGATTATCATTTATTTATATTCAGATAATCATGAGGTGTGATACTTAAAATTTTCGATTTTTCAAAGTCTTTTGTATTCCTTGTTAAAATATATTTAGCTTTTTGTCTTTCCGCAATTGCAGAAACAACAGCATCTTCAAAATCTGAAACGTCACTAGAAAGAGCTTTTTCAATATCTGCTCCCCTTGTATCTGATATCTTTATTAAATCTAAAAGATTTCTTATACATTCTTTTGCCTTTTCACTGCCAATGTATTTTCTTGCAATATAGAATATGTCTGTGATTGCCGAAGCTGATACAATAAGAGTATGATTATCAATACACTTGTTTAGTGCATTATATGAATCTTCAAAAAACGGCTCTCTTTTACATAGAATATCTATAATCACATTTGTGTCAACTACTATCTTCATCGCTTAGAAATCCTTTCATTTTTTATATTTTCAATCTCTTCGTCAGTTAATGAAGGCAATATACCAACTAAATTATTTAACGATCTTTTCTTTGCCTGCTTTGGAGAAATAATACGGGCAATCTCTATTCCTTTATTTGTAATAATAATTTCTTCTTTGCTTGCCATAGTTAAATAATCACTAAGATGACTTCTTAATTCTGTAGTATTGACTTTCATAGCGTTTTCCTCCTGTACATTAATTATAATATATATGTACATAGTAAGCAACGGCAATGTACATTCTTTCAATTGGTTTTGTCGGTTTGCAATGAAAATTAATATTGATATAACAGCTATTAATTATGAAAGCGTCAAAAAAAACAAAGCCAAAGAAATACACATATATGATGGCCATATTTTCCTCGACTTGTTTAAAATGTTGAATAAGTCCTTTTCGCGTTTTATTTGTTCCATGCATCAATGTTCATCCTAATGATTCTAGTAATTGTTTTCCATTTCTTTTTTTCTGGCTATTTCCCATTCAAAATCAGCTGATTCATTTTCTAGATATTGTAATCATCCAATCTACTTTCTTTTCAAGTTTGATATTATATGATCTGCACTTTTTAAATGACTGCAACTATTTCGTGATGAGCATGTTTCTGTTCAATTTCAAGACCAATCAGTAGCCATGACAACTGCCTTTTATCAATTAGCATACTCGCTTCTTCTTTTGATTTAGACCATTGGAAGCGATCCTTACCAATCCGTTTTTTTGTATGAAGCCAGAATCTATTTCCATACCATTCTAAAACCTTGATTGTTGTCTTTGTTCGGTTGCAGAAGATAAATATAGAAGGACTGAAAGGATCAAGAAACATTTGATACTGAACAATATTACCACATCCATCGATTGATTTTCTTAGATCCGTGGCTCCAGGAGCTAAATAGATATCTTCGATTTTAGAAAGATCCAGCATGATTCATCCTCTGAATAAACTCAAAAACCAAGTCCATGTTTTCTTTTGTCAGACAGAAAGAAACACCCTTGTAACGAACAGTACAATCATTACCATTTCTAGTTTTATCATCCAATACATTCACTTTAACAAAATCAAAAGTATCTGGCTCATCCTTGTGTACATTGTGATCTTAGCCATGTAGTTAAATCACCATCTCCTTACACAAAGATTATGTCATGACTCTACTATATTTTGTACCACCTTCAAATTTGACGCTTACAATCTAATTCATTTCATGACTAAAGTCACGAGTGTTCTTAGATTGCATTATAAAAGTGAACCCCCATTTTTAGGTTCACTTCACAATACATATCCTAAAATCTATGCTTCTACATTCAAATATTTTAAGCCTCCATATTTTACTTGAAACTTATAAATATTACACTTCAATTGAAGCCATTCCATATCCGTAATCGCATTCTTTCCAATACATTCTATAATCAAATCTTCAGATGCCTTTAAACAATCCAATGTCTGCATCCATTTATTATAATTTTTACTATTCGGTTCAACCGCCATGTCTATGAGCTCATCATACTTCACATTAATAGCCTTATAAATCACTCGAATATTGTCAATCGTAGGCTTTTCAATCGTGTCAATATAATCAAAAATTCTCATAATAAATCATCCTTTCGTTTTTTATGGTTTTATAATACACCTTGAAAAAACGTTTGTATAGAAAAATACCCAAATACATGGGTATTCATTGAACTATATTTTTCTTTTATTACGCGTATGAAATGATTTAGAAACCTTTCGAACTCCAAGTACTGGAGCCAAGAAAATGATAATTGGATAAATCTCCAAACGACCAATCAACATCGCAAAAGATAGTACGATCTTACTAAAGTCAGAGAACATGGAGAAGTTGCCCATTGGACCACACAAACCATATCCAGGGCCCACATTTCCAATACATGTAATGACGGATGTAATGGTTGTTTCAAAATCAAAATTATTAAAGGAAATCAAGAAGAATAAGATGCCGACAATGATGATAAAGCTACAGAAATAAGCCATGATCTGATTGACAACCTCTGTATCCACCACTTTACCATCCATTGTGATGGCCTCTACTTTTTGTGGGTGTAATAACTTTTGAATGTCCAACTTAATTTTCTTTACAATAATCAATAGACGACTAATTTTTACACCACCACCAGTCGAACCAGCACTTGCACCACATACTGTTAATAAGAATAATATCATCTTACTAAATTGTGGCCATACACTATAATCACAACTTGAATATCCTGTTGTTGTAATGATGGAACCCACTTGAAAACTCGCAAGACGAATGGATTTCAATACATCAAAATTATACATAGACAAAATATTGATTGTGATACAAACAATAGAGAATAAAATCACCCCTAAATAGGCACGCAACTCTTCATTTTTAAAGACTTGTTTAAAATCTTTAATTAAAAGGAAATAATACATATTGAAGTTAACACCAAATAAAATCATAAAAATCGTAATGATGATTTCATAATACGAATTGTTGTAGGCACCAATACTTGTATTCTTAATCGCAAAACCACCCGTACCTGCTGAACCAAATGTGTTACAAAGTGCATCAAACAATGGCATTTTACCAATTAAAAGTAAAATCACTTGAATGATCGTAAGACCCATATACATTGTGTATAAAATCATAGCCGATTGACGCATACGAGGCACAAGCTTACCAATGGTAGGACCTGGTGCTTCTGCACGCATAATATGCATATCACGATCGTTGGATTTTGGTAGTATTGCCAAAATAAAGACTAAAATTCCCATACCACCAATCCAGTGCGTAAAGCTACGCCAAAAGAGTGTAGCATGCTTCAAATTTTCAACTTCCGTTAAAATACTCGATCCTGTCGTTGTAAATCCACTAACCGCTTCAAAGAAACAATCCACAAAAGAAGGAATTTCACCCGATAAATAAAAAGGTAAACCACCAAAGAAAGATACAACGATCCACGCAAGTCCTACCGCAATCATTCCATCTTTCGCAAAATAGTTATTGACTTTTGCACGTATACGCGTTAGCGCATATCCTAAAACTAGACAGATTCCAATCACAATCAAGTAAGAATCATACAATCCCTCTTGATAGATCAAATCCACAATGACCGGTAAAACCATTAGGCAAGCTTGCGCAATTAAAACCATACCCAATACGTTACCAATCATCGCCCAGTTTAACTTATGTAAATTGTGCTTAAGATAGTAAATCATTGATATCCCTCAATCCTGCAACTTTACTAATAATAATAACCGTATCTGACAATTGAATACGCGTATCCCCCGTTGCCATTTTTGAAACACCCTTATGCGTTACATACGCAATGATGATACCTTTACGAATATTTAGATCCTTAATTGGCACATCAATAAAACGACAATTATCACGCACTCTAAATTCTAATGCCTCTACCTTATCATTGACAAGTTTGATCAAAGATTCAACGTTTGATCCAACCGTATTTTGCATAGCACGAACATATTGCACAATTTGGTTGGCCGTAATAAACTTAGGCGTAATCGAATTTTCAAGTCCTAACTTATCCAACAAGAAACCTAAAGAAACACGGTTTACCTTAGGAAGTACATGTGTAACACCATGAGACTGGGCAAACATAGAAATAATGACATTCTCCTCATCATTATCTGTTAATGCAATAAACGCATCCATTTCCTCTAAAGATTCACTTAATAATAATTCATGATCCGTACCATCGCCATGAATGACTGTAGCCTGCGGGAATTTCTCAACCAAATTCACACACTTATCCTTATTGATTTCGATGATCTTTACATCCATACCCAGTTCTAACAACATGTTCGTTAAATAATATGTGATTCTTCCACCACCAACAATCATTACTTCATTGACCGTACGATTGCTTAAAATACCCACTTTAATAAAGAATTTTTCAAGCTGTGTAGTCGAACCCGTTAATGTGACACGATCCTTTTCATAGATAACGGAATTTCCATTTGGAATGATCACTTCCCCATTTCTTTGAACAGCCACAAATAACACTTCACTTTTCATACGACGATTGATGTCGCAAATACGCATATTTGAAAGTGGCGAATTTTCTTTAATTTTCACTTCCGCAAGCTCAATCCTTCCCTTCGCAAAAGAAGAAACCTTGATCGAATTTGAGAATCGAATCGCCCGCAAAATTTCACGAGCCGCAGCCTGCTCCGGATTGATACTCATACTCAATCCCAATTCATCCTTAATCAAACGAACGGTATTGTTGTATTCCGGATTACGAATACGTGCAATCGTATGTCTTGCGCCCAATTTCTTAGCCAATAAACAACAAATGATATTAACCTCATCCGTTGATGTAGCCGCAATCAACAAATCCGAAGATGAAACACGAGCTTCCATTAAAGTATCTAAACTCGCACCATTTCCTTGTACGCCAACAATATCCAACTGATTCATGGTACTCGATAGAACACTCGATTTATTTTCAACCACTGTAATATCATGACCTTCCTGGTTCAATTGTTTTGCGATCGCAAATCCAACTTTTCCATCACCCACTACAATAATTTTCATAACTCCTCCAAAAAAAATGAATTCCCATATGGAATCATCTCAAGTATAATACAAAACATTTATAAAAACTAGTACTACAAAGGCTTGTAATGAACGCATCTGATCCAAAGATGATATTGTCTTAATGTAATCAAATTGATTATGTCTTGATTT
>OKRY01002145.1_pt1 | contig 15631 bp, 10 predicted proteins | sample 1601121 | NCBI WGS metagenome assembly OKRY01 (sample SAMEA3541546, study PRJEB24748) | human gut metagenome | biome: human gut; feature: human-associated habitat; material: faeces | place: China | collected 2012
TGAAGACCACGGATAACGTTATATTCTCCGCCACCTTCCCATGCTCTAAAGCTTCGTGCTGTACGAATTCTTCCTTCACCTGGATCAAGACGAAGCATTACTTCACCTAAAGATACAGCATCAAATGTGCATTCTTCAGCTGGTCTTAAATTTAATTTCATTTTTTAGATACCTCCAAATAAATTTTTACATAATCATATTAACATATAATTTAGATTTAATCTATATATTTAAGTAAAGTTTTGTATAAAGCTGTCAATTTTCCACTGATTAAAAAGAATATTGGTAAGTTACATTATATATAAATTGAAATATAATGTATTATGTAAGATGTAATGCAATTTATAAATAGTGAAATATTAAAAAAATATACATAATTATTGGAAATAGAACTTTTTGCTTATTGAAAATATTATGGAGATATTGTAAAATATTTCTAAAATAGTATACCAATGAATAATATTTATGAAATGAGGCATATATATGAGCAATATCAAGAAGTTAAGAAAACTCAAAATTCAATGGAAAATATTGCTTTCAGCAATGCTTGTTATATTCGTGTTTGGCGGGTATATGGTATTTGCTAAAGCTGATTCCAGTGTCACTGTATCAGTGACAACGACCGCGACAATTGTTAATCAGGGCACAGAGTCGAACAGCATTGTAGCAACTATGTCGGGAAGAGATGAGAATAATGTCAGTCAGGATTCACCGGATAATTATAAGCCGGCAGTAAGAAATCTTAAATGGACAGTATCCAACTCTGATATTATTAAGTTTGTCGTAAGTGATAGTGCGGGAACTAAATATGCAGACACAGCAGAAGGCACTGCCAATCCTACAATATATGGTAATAGAGCAGGTAAGGCAACAATTACGGCTACATATTATACTAAGGCTTACGGACCAGACGGTAGCATTACTTATGAAGAAGAGCTTGGAAATGACTCAGTAGATATCATCGTTCCTTTAAAGATTAACAGCTTTAAGGCATACAGAAATGGTGTAGAGCTTACAAAAGAAGAAATGCTTTGTTATCAGGTAGGAGATATTATTGAGATAGCATCTAATGCCAATGATACTAATAAAATATTTGTTGAAACAGACAATGATAAGACAGGAAGTCTTTCTAAAGATGGTATTGTAGAGAAAGTATCATCTTCAGGTGCTAAAGTAACACTTAAGATTGTTGGTGGTGGTAGAACTAATCTTAAAGTAAGAACAGCAGATGGTGATGGTATCAATTCTCTTACAGCAACATACCAGATAACATCAAAGGTTGAATACACTGATGGAGTTGCTAACTCTGAAGGACATTCTATCCAGAAGCTTTCTGATGGTACAAGATTTATTACATTATCAGATAAAGATTTTGAAGACTTTAAAGAAGAAACAATTCCTTCTAATATTAAGTATCCAGCAACAGCAGGTGTTACATATGTATCATCAGATACAGACGTAATTACATATAAGGCTGGAAGCATAAAAGGTGTTAACGCAGGTGTAGCTCAGGCAACAGCAGGTGTTGCAAGTATTGATGTACAGGGTAACATAGGCTGGGCGACCAAAGATGTAGTTAATGTTGTCGTTCCATTTAAGAAGCTTGGCAATGATGTAAGCAATATGAATGTGGGTGACTCAATACAGCTTAAGACTTCTGCTAAATCAACGGAGGTTACCTGGTCAACATCTGATAACAGCGTACTTCAGGTTGATGCAACAACAGGTCTTGTTACAGCAATGGGAGCTGGTAAAGCTACTATATATGCAACAAGAGTTGACGATGAACTTTCAACAAAGTACAAGCTTAATAATCAACTTTCTTATGAGATTACAGTTATCGATGGATTTGGCTTAAGCCTTACATCAATGAGTGTTAATATAGGTGATACACAGAACCTTGTGGCACTTGTAACTAATAATCCTAGCAAGGATGATATTACATTTACAGTAGAGAATCAGCCAGATGCAGCAGGAGTTGTTCCAACTGAGACTTTAATTAATGTAGTTCAGTCAGAAGACGGAAGAACATTCAAGGTAACAGGTATTGCATCAGGTATAGTACATATTAAGGTGACTCAGAATGTTAATGGCGTTATTAAAAAAGCTACCTGTGTTGTATATGTTACAACACCAGTGGGTGAGATTACTATTAATCCTTCATCACTTACAGTAGACAGAGGCTCATCTGATACTGTACAGCTTATATTTAACCCATCAGCACCAACTAATAATAAAGTATTATGGTCATCATCTAATACAGATGTTGCAACAGTAGAAGGTGACAGCTATACAGCTACAATTACTGGTGTATCTGGTGGTGCAGCAACAATTACGGTCATAACAGAAGACGGACTTAAAGTAGCAACTTGTGATGTATATGTAAGAGAACCTGTAACAGGTCTTGTACTTAATGCAACAACAGTTGAATCATCAATGGCAGTTGGTCAGTATCAGCTCGTTGCAACTGTTCTTCCAGCAGGCGAAGGTGTTGACCGTGCTGTAACATGGACATCATCAGATCCATCAGTTGCAACAGTAGATGAGAATGGTCTTGTTAAGTATGTTAAGCCAGGATATTGTACAATCGTATGTAAGACAACAGACGGAGCATATATAGCTACTTGTAACTTTATCATAAGCATACCAGTAGAGCAGATTAAGCTCGATTATACTGATGAGATAATGTCAATAGGCAGTACATTAAGAATTACAGCAGAGGTTCTTCCGGTAACAGCTACTAATAGAACAGTAGTATGGGAATCTTCTAATACTAATGTGTGTATCGTAGATTCTAATGGTCTTGTAGAAGCAGTTGGAACAGGAAGCTGTACTATTCTTTGTAAATCACTTGATGGTAACTTTACAGCGATGTGTAACATATATGTTAAACAGCCTGTAACTCAGGTGGTTCTTAATACAACAGATATAACAGTAAGACAGGGACAGGTATTCTGGCTGAATGCAACTTGTCTTCCTGAGAATGCAGATAACAAGATAGTTACATGGGAAAGCCGTGATGAGAAGGTATGTAAGGTTGAAAGTGATGGTAAGGTTACTGCAGTAGGAGCAGGTACAACATCTATTATCGCAACTAATGTAGATACCGGACTTACAGCATTCTGTGTTGTTACAGTAACACAGCCTGTAACAGGTATTAAGCTAAATTCTGATTATCAGCAGCTGTGGGTTGGAGCTAAATATGCAATTATTCCTACTGTTGAACCATATGATGCTGAGAATAAGAACGTAACTTATATGTCAAGTGACCCTGAGGTTGCATCGGTAGACGAAAATGGTGTTGTTACAGCTCTTAAGGGTGGCTCGTGTGTTATAGAGGTCACTACAGAGGTCAATAAGCTTACAGCGGCATGTACTATAGATGTTAAGGAATATGTTTCAACTATTGAACTTAGTGAAACTGATAAGCTGATGAACATTGGTGCAACAGGAACTCTTATAGCTAAGGTTGGTTCAGATACAGCAACAAACAAAAATTTAACATGGTCATCATCAAATAATGATGTATGTTATGTTGACCAGGAAGGCAATATAAGTGCCAATGGCGTTGGCAGTGCAGTTATTACAGCTACAGCGGTTGATGGAAGTGGAGTAAGTGCTTCCTGCATAGTAAGGGTTATTAATCCTGTAACAGGTTTATATGTTGAACCAGATACAGTAAGACTTCTTATTGGTGATTCAGTAAGGGCGACAGCGGTGATTACACCTGATGAAGCTACGATTAAAGATGTAACATGGAAATCATCTAATGAATCTGTAGCAGTGGTAGATGAATCAGGAGAGATATTTGCAGTTGGCACTGGTAAGTGTAAGGTAACAGCTACATCACAGGATGGTAACAATATTACAGGAACATGCTGGGTATATGTAACACCAGTTGTTAATATATCATCACTCAGGATTAACTCTAAGGAAATATACATGTTAACAGGAAGAGCAAGACAGCTATCAGTTATAGTCAGACCAGTTGTTAATAATGATTCATATGAGTGGTATTCGACAGATACAGGAATTGTTCAGGTTGATCAGGATGGAGTCATAACTACAGTTGGACCTGGTACAGCAGACGTGTTTGTAATAAGTAATAACAGCGGTGTTGAGGCTTCTTGTACAGTCCATTCACTTGCAATGAGTACATCTAATATAAGAATTGAACAGTATGACAGATATAATCTTGATGTTATAGGTACAGAAGATAAAATCACATGGAGAAGCAGTAATCCAAGAGTGTGTACAGTATCTTCTTCTGGAGAAGTTATAGGTAGAAGAGCAGGTACAACAACTGTTACAGCTACAGTTAATAATAAGACTTTAAGTTGTGTGGTTACAGTTACTAATATAAGATAATAAATAAACAAAAAGCAGCAGCTATGATAAATATGGCAGCTGCTTTTTTTATAGATAGCTGTTATATATAACTGATATAACTGATGTGTCATGATAGCTTTATTGCCAAGCAATCCGGTAACATCAGTGAGTGGCAGAATTTACTTTTGCTCATGACATCATATTATTAAAATAAAGAAACAGCTGCCAACCAATAAGCTGACAGCTGTTCTTTATTTTAATATGAGGGGGAGATAGAAAGAATTAACTTACTATCTGATTATTAGTATATTCAATATTTGTGTGCAAAGTATGTACAATTTATGAAAGAATAATAAAAACAATAAAAATAAAGAAAATAAAATGATGTAAAACAAAATAAAGGGCTGCAAAACTTTGCAAGTTTAGTTTTTTAATTTATTGATTATTGAATATCAATATGTTAGAATTTATACGTTAAAATATAAAGGATGGGAATGTCTATATGGGAATTGATAATAAAGATGAATTGGATGATGAGTTAGTGAAATCATTGGAAAGACTTGTAGAAGAAGAAACCAGTGTCGCTAAAGCATTTGTTGATAATCAGAAAGAGTCATCTGCAGAAAACACAGCTGCAAAAGATTCACAAGATACAGACATTGAGATGGGTAAGACTAAGGTTATACCTAAAGTTACAACAGATATGCTCACGAAATCTGATGATGATGTTCAGAAAACAGGTGTATATAACGTTGATGAAGTGAGAGATAATATTAGAAATATCCAGGTTAAGAATTCAGATTCTGGTGTTAATTTGGATGTTGATTTAGATGTTAATTCAGATGTTAGTTCTGATATTGATTCAGATAAGCATGCTGATTCAGATAAACATGTGGCTGGTGGAACTGCCAGTGATGATAAAAAGAAGAAAATCATAATAGGAGTTTCATGCGGTATAGCGGCACTTCTGGTACTTATAGGTATTATTACCGGTGTAGTTATTCATAACAGAAGTAAAGAATCATATAAATATAATTATGAAAAAGGTATGGAAAGCTATAAGAATAATGATTATGATTCGGCTGTGAAGTATCTTTCAAAGGCAGCTAAGCTCAATGAAGGTAAGAAAAACACAGAGCTTAAGTATACATTATATGAGTGCTATAAAGAAGAGAATAATACAGATAAGCAGATAGAAACACTTAAAGATATCCTGTCTTATGATGAGAATAATCAGAAGTCAATACAGGAGCTTGCATCTATATATGAACAAAAAAAGGATGGCAATGCACTTAATACACTGATAAAGTCGTATAAAAACAAAGAAGGTTATAAGTATCTTTCGGATTATGTTGTTGAGAATCCTAAACCATCGGTTGAAGCAGGAACTTATGATGATGAGGTTAAGCTGCAATTTACAGAAAGCTCTTCTTCAACAATATATTATACGCAGGATAAATCTGAGCCAACTGAAAAAAGTACAAAATATAATGGTGATACCATTGAGATTAAGAATGGAACAACTACTATCAAAGCAGTAGCTGTTAATTCAATAGGAGTATATAGTGATGTTGTTGAGCTTCAGTATGTTGTTGACTACAAGAAGCCATCAACACCAACGGTTAGTCCGGAATCTGGAACATATGCAGAGGGACAGCAGGTGACTATAAGCAATATCCCAGTTGGAAGTAAAGCATATTACACACTGGATGGCTCGACACCAACAGCAGGCTCGGAAGAGTATACAGAACCCTTTGATATTCCTGAAGGCAACAATGTAATATCAGTTATAATAATAGATTCACATAATCAGGCGAGTTCAGTAGTCAAAAGAAATTATGTGATAAATAAGGCAAAAACATTTTCTTATAATGAATGCCTTGAAATATTAAAAAACAGACTTATTGCGGATGGTGTACTTAAGTCAGATGGTAATACGACCAGTGATGGCAGAAAGGTGACTTTTGTATATCAGCCAAAAGCAACAGTCAATTCGGTTGAGATGTATATCGTAAGGTTTGATGTTACAGATAAATCAAAGACATCTACTGAAGGGTATTATGGAATAGGAATCAAGAATGGAACATGTTACAAAGTAACTAATTCAAACGGCTCTTACAGTTCTTCTGAATATTAACATTTAAATAATGTAAAACGTAAGAGGACTAATAGCTATAAATAGGTTTTGATGTGTGATCAGCACTTCAGATATAATATAACACTGAAAGGGGTATTATAATGTACAAGATTCTTAAGGCTGAAAAATTAGCAGAAAAGATTTTTCTTATGGATGTTGAAGCACCAAGAGTTGCTAAACACTGTGAACCTGGCCAGTTCATTATTGTTAAAATGGATGAAAAAGGGGAAAGAATTCCTCTTACAATCTGTGATTATGACAGAGAGGCTGGAACAATTACTATTGTATTCCAGATAGTCGGAGCATCAACAGAAAAGATGTCACATCTTAAGGCAGGAGATGCATTTAGTGATTTTGTAGGACCTTTAGGATGCCCTTCAGAATTAATCCATGAGGATATTGAAGAATTAAAGAAGCAGAAGATAGTATTCATAGCAGGTGGTGTTGGAACAGCTCCAGTTTATCCACAGGTTAAGTGGCTTCATGAGCATGGAGTTGATGCAGATGTTATTGTTGGTGCTAAGAATAAAGATCTTATTCTGCTTGAAGATGAGATGAAGGCTGTTGCCGGCAATCTCTATATAACAACAGATGATGGAAGCTATGTAAGAAAAGGTATGGGTACAGATGTACTTAAAGACCTTTATGCACAGGGTAAGAAGTATGATAAGTGTATAGCTATCGGACCATTGATTATGATGAAGTTTGTCTGTCTGTTAACTAAGAAACTGGGTATTCCTACAGTTGTAAGTATGAATCCTATTATGGTTGATGGAACTGGAATGTGTGGAGCATGCAGACTTCAGGTTGGTGATGAGATTAAGTTCGCTTGTGTTGATGGACCAGAGTTTGATGGACATCTTGTAGATTTTGATCAGGCTATGAAACGTCAGCAGACATATAAAACAGAAGAGGGCAGAGCTATGCTTGCTGCGCTTGAGGGTGAAACTCATCATGGTGGATGTGGAAACTGTAATTAATTGTTGGTATTCATTAAGAAGCATGGTTACTGTTTGCTTATATACTTGTGAACAGTGACGATTAATCGATGGAAAAGAGGTATAATAATGGATGTTATGAAAAAGGTTCCTGTAAGGGAACAGGCTCCAGATGTAAGAAATAAGAATTTTGATGAGGTTTGCCTCGGATATAATGCAGAAGAGGCACAGGAAGAGGCAACTCGTTGTCTTAATTGTAAGAATGCAAGATGTGTTCAGGGATGTCCGGTATCAATAAATATACCTGAGTTCATTCATAATGTAAAAGAAGGTAATTTTGCAGAAGCATATAAGGTTATTGGAAAGTCTTCAGCACTTCCAGCTGTATGTGGCCGTGTATGTCCACAGGAAACACAGTGTGAAGGACAGTGCGTAAGAGGTATTAAGGGTGAGGCTGTATCTATTGGAAAGCTTGAAAGATTTGTAGCTGACTGGGCTAGAGAAAACAATGTTGCACCTGAGATGCCAACAGAAAAGAAAGGCAAGAAGGTAGCTGTAATAGGTTCTGGTCCTTCAGGACTTACATGCGCAGGAGATCTTGCAAAGATGGGATATGAAGTAACTATATTTGAAGCACTTCATGAACCTGGCGGAGTATTAGTATATGGTATTCCTGAGTTCCGTCTTCCAAAGAAGACAGTAGTTGCATCAGAAGTTGAAAATGTTAAAAAGCTTGGTGTTAAGATAGAAACTAACGTAGTTATAGGTAAATCAATGACTATAGACCAGCTTCTTAACGAAGAAGGTTTCGATGCAGTATTTATTGGTTCAGGAGCAGGTCTTCCTAGATTTATGGGTATTCCAGGTGAAAATGCTAACGAAGTATTCTCAGCTAATGAGTATCTTACAAGAAGCAATCTTATGAAGGCATTTAGGGATGATTATGATACACCTATTGCGAAGTTTAAGAAAGTTGCAGTTGTAGGTGGCGGTAATGTTGCTATGGATGCTGCAAGAACAGCTTTAAGACTTGGAGCAGAGGTACATATTGTATACAGAAGAAGTGAGGAAGAACTTCCAGCAAGAGCTGAGGAAGTACATCATGCTAAAGAAGAAGGTATTATATTTGACCTTCTTACTAACCCAACAGAAGTTCTCACAGATGAGAAGGGCAATGTTACAGGAATTAAGTGCGTAAAGATGGAACTTGGTGAACCAGATGCCTCAGGCAGAAGAAAGCCTGTTGAGATACCAGGTTCTGAGTTCGTTATGGAGCTTGATGCAGTTATCATGTCACTTGGTACATCACCTAACCCACTTATTTCATCAACAACTAAAGGGCTTGATATTAATAAGAGAAAGTGTATTGTTGCAGAAGAAGATAATGGACAGACATCAAAGGAAGCAGTATATGCTGGTGGAGATGCTGTTACAGGTGCAGCGACAGTTATTCTTGCTATGGGTGCTGGTAAAGCAGCTGCAAAGGGTATTGATGAATATCTTTCTAATAAGTAATAATATATTAAAACTTTAAACTGATTGTAAATAAAGTTAAGCGGGAACACATATCTTATACATGTGTTCCCGCTTATTATTTATTCGTTAAATAAGTTGTCAATATATTTGTCTGCAATTGTATCTAAGAGATCATCGCTTGTATCAGGAAAGTTTTTACTGATAGCCTTTTTGATATAGTCGCTTCTGTTGAAATATTTCATTTCCTCAGGAATGTCGTCAAGATAAGAAGCTTCTATATCATCCTTGCTTACGTTATCCTTAAGCCATGCTAAGATAGTATCAGTATCCCTGCTTTCAATAGCAGCCTTACTCTTGATATTTTTAGAATACTTTAAAGACCAGAAGCCAATAGCTATAAAGCCAATAAAAAGTAATCCCAGAACAATATTGATAAGTATGAAGTTGGAGCTTCCCTTTACAACTAGTTTAAGAATACCAATATCGTTAAGTATAAGTATTATTATACCGGCTGCACCACATACGAAAAATGTAATGGCTGATGATAAGTTGTCTTTGTATTTGTCCTCAGTGCTTTCGTAAAGATTGGCAGAGTGCATAAGAAGTTCATTTCCTTCTGCTTCGTTGCTTCCAAGTTCGTTAATGCCTGTTACACTGTCATCAATACCCGCAGTCTCTTTGTTTAATTCAATCTCATCATCAGAATGAATGTTATGTTCACTCATAATGTCCTCCTTGTTTAGTTGTTTAGTAAAGTATAAAATGTTTTACTACATGTTTGATTTATTATAGAATATAAATGTGAAAAATTAAAGAACATAAATGAAATATGAAAAATATTTCAAAGCAAAATAATAAAGAGAAAACAAAGAATAAGGAAGGCTTAAGATGACGGATATGAATAAGGTTTTGATATTAACAGGTGGTTATGTAGATATCCAATGGGCAAAAGAATGGCTTGCAGATAAAAAATTCGACTATTGTATAGCGGCAGACAGAGGTCTTATGTATGCTGACAGACTTGGACTTGATATTGACTTTTTACTAGGTGATTATGATTCGGTCGATGAACGTGTGCTTGAAAGATATAAAAAAAAGGTTGATTTTGAAGTATATCCATGTGAAAAGGATTATACTGATACTCATCTTGCAATAATGACGGCTGTACAAAAGGGGGCTTCTGATATATATATACTTGGTGCGATAGGAACAAGGATGGATCATACAATGACTAATATCGGAAATATGAAAGCTGCACTGGACTCAGGAGTGAACTGCCACATAGTTGATAAATATAATTGTATATATCTTGTAAATAATGACACTGGCATGCACTTAATAAAGAAAAAGGAACAGTATGGAAAATATGTTTCTATTGTTCCGATGAGTGAAGAGGTTGTTATAACACTTGAAGGTTTTAAATATTGCCTTAACAAATACATTTTAAAGCAGGGACTTAGTATATGTCAGAGCAATGAGATTGAAAATGATGAGGCTTCTATAATAATCCATAAGGGGTTGGCTGCTATATTTGAAACGACAGATTAAAACTGTGCAAAATTAATGAAAAATCTAAAAAAAACATTAAAAATCACTAGGAATGATACAAATATTTACTTGAAATAAATGGTTGATTGTTATAAAATAAACAATAGTTGTTTGCACTAAGCAATGTATATTAAAGAGGAGGTCTCGATAATGAGTAATACTACACAGGCTTTATCAAGAATCGAAGCTATTCTTGATGACAGCAGTTTTGTTGAAATCGGAGCCAGAGTTACAGCCAGAGCTACAGATTTTAACATGCAGGAAAAGAAAGCTCCATCTGATGGTGTAATAACAGGTTATGGAGTGGTTAATGGAAATCTCGTGTATGTATATAGCCAGGATGCTTCTGTTTTAGGCGGAACTATCGGTGAAATGCATGCTAAGAAGATTGCCAGCCTTTATGAGAAGGCAATGAAAATGGGAGCTCCTGTGGTAGGTCTGATTGACTGCGCAGGTTTAAGACTTCAGGAAGCAACAGATGCACTTAATGGTTTTGGTGAAATCTATAAGAATATGTCACTTGCTTCAGGAATTATTCCACAGATTACAGCTGTTTATGGCGAATGTGGTGGAGGTCTTGCCGTTCTTGCAGAACTTTCAGATTTCGTATTTGTTGAAGAAAAAAAGGCTAAGTTATTCGTTAACAGTCCTAATGCATTAGATGGCAATTATGAGTCAAAGCTTGATACATCAAGTGCTAAGTTTATGGCAGAAGCAGGTGTTGTTGATTTTGTTGGAGATGAAGAAACTATCGCTAACGGAGTAAGACAACTTGTATCTATGCTTCCATCTAATAATGCTGAGGGTACAGTATGTACTGATAATCAGGATGATCTTAACAGAGTATGCCAGGATATGGAAGCAGAAATAGCTGATTCTGCACTTGCACTTACAGATATTTCAGATGATGGTGTATTTGTTGAAGCTAAGGCAGAATATGCTAAAGAGATGGTTACAGGATTCATTCTTGTTGATGGCGTTACAGTTGGTGCAGTAGCTAACAGAACAGCTCTTTATGATGAGAATGGTGAAAAGGCAGAAGAATTTGCACCAGTACTTACAACAGCAGGTGCTTATAAGGCAGCTGAGTTTGTTACATTCTGTAATGCATTTGAAATACCAGTTCTTACACTTACTAATGTTAAGGGCTTTGAAGCTACAGTTAAGTCAGAAAGAACAATAGCTAAAGCAGCAGCTAAGCTTGTATATGCATTTTCTAATGCAGATGTACCTAAGGTTAATATTATTACAGGTGAAGCTTATGGTAGTGCTTATGTAGCTATGAATTCAAAATCAATAGGTGCAGATATGGTATATGCATGGCCACAGGCTAGTATTGGCATGATGGATGCTTCATTGGCAGCTAAGATTATGTACGCTGATGATATCGCAGCTTCTAAGGATGTTACATCAACTATTAACGAAAAGGCAGCAGAATATGCAGCTTTACAGTCAAGTGTTGACCAGGCAGCAGCAAGAGGCTATGTTGATACTATTATTAATCCTGAAGACACAAGAAAGTATGTTGTAGCAGCATTTGAAATGTTGTTTGATAAAAGAGAGGTTCGTGCAGATAAGAAGCATGGTACAGTATAATAAAGAGGTGATAATATGAAGAAAGTTAATATCAAAAAGTTCTTAGTGTTATTTTCACTGCTTGTATGTGTATTCTGCATGACAGCCTGCGATTCATCTAATGGTACTATATCAACAACAAGTGCAAAGTTAGAACGTAAGAATATGATTATCCAGGTGTATCAGTCATATTTGGAAGACTGGACAACTGATATGATTACATATCTTGACCAGAATGATTCAGCTAAGATAACATCTGATGCAGAGTCAGCATTACCACTTGCATTGGTTAATGGCAAGCAGTATATTGTGGATCAGGAAGGTCTTACAGCAAAGACTATTGGCTTTTATAACAGCTGGAATAGTACAAGAGGAGAACTTGGTGCACTTAAGAGTATTGGAACTATCAATATAGCACTTAACAAGGATACTGGTAAGTTATGTACTATAACAGTTGATACAGCTTATGAGAAGAATGATAAAGTATCTTTTGAATTTGTTATAAATGATGATTTCTCACTTGAAAATGGTGCTATCAATCCATCATATACAACAGGACAGAAAATGTATAAGGCAGTTATGAACACAATTATAGGTATGGGTACAGTATTTATCGTGCTTATATTTATTTCATTCATAATCGGCTTATTCAAGTATATAAGTGTTTGGGAGAATAAGAATAAAGCTAAGAATAACGCATCAGCAGATGCTCAGGGTGTTAATAATGCAATAGCCCAGATTGCTTCTAATGAAGAACAGGATGAAGAGGTTGATGACCTTGAACTTGTTGCAGTTATAACAGCAGCTATTGCAGCATCAGAGAATACATCTACAGACGGACTTGTTGTTCGTTCAATCAGAAAGGTTAATAGCAGGAGGAAATAATTATGAAGAATTATACAATAACAGTTAATGGTAATGTATATGATGTTACTGTAGAAGAAGGAACAGGAAATGGTGCACCAGCAGCAAAGGCAGCAGCACCTAAAGCAGCTCCAAAGGCTGCACCAAAGGCAGCACCAGCAGGCGCACAGGGTGCAGTTAAGGTTAATGCACCTATGCCAGGCAAGATTCTTAAGGTTAACGCAGCAGCAGGCGCAGCTGTAAAGAAGGGTGACGTATTAGTTGTCCTTGAAGCTATGAAGATGGAAAATGAAATTTGTGCACCACAGGATGGTACAGTTGCAACAGTTGAATGTGCAGCTGGTGATTCTGTAGAGTCAGGTAAAGTATTAGTTTCTATGAACTAATTGATATATATATCAATCTAGAAGTGTAGAAATAATATACGGAGGTAAAAAATGGAATATATTTTATCAACATTGGGAAACCTCGTACACCAGACAGCATTCTTTAACCTCACATGGGGTAACTATCTGATGGTTCTGGTTGCACTGTTTTTCATGTATTTAGCGATTAAAAAAGAATATGAACCTCTGCTTTTAGTACCTATTTCTTTTGGTATGTTACTTGTTAATCTTTTCCCTGATATAATGTTATCTATTGAAGATTCAAGTAACGGAGTAGGTGGTTTATTACATTACTTTTATTTATTAGATGAATGGAGTATTCTTCCATCACTTATTTTCCTTGGAGTTGGTGCAATGACAGACTTCGGTCCTCTTATTGCCAACCCTAAGAGCTTCCTTTTAGGAGCTGCTGCACAGTTCGGTATATTCGCAGCATATATAATGGCTATATTTATGGGATTCCCAGATAAGGCAGCCGCAGCTATATCTATTATCGGTGGAGCTGATGGTCCTACATCAATCTTCCTTGCAGGTAAGCTTGGTCAGACTAAGTATATGGGACCTATTGCGGTTGCAGCATATTCATATATGTCTTTAGTACCTATTATACAGCCACCTATCATGAAGTTATTAACTACTAAGAAAGAAAGAGAAGTCAAGATGGAACAGTTAAGACCTGTATCTAAGCTTGAAAAGATTCTTTTCCCTATTGTAGTTACAATAGTTGTTGTACTTATTCTTCCAACAACAGCACCACTTGTAGGTATGCTTATGCTTGGTAACTTATTCAGAGAATCAGGTGTTGTTAAGCAGCTTACAGAAACAGCCTCTAATGCACTTATGTATATCGTAGTTATTATACTTGGTACATCAGTAGGCGCTACAACAAGTGCAGAAGCATTCCTTAATCTTGATACTTTAAAGATTGTTGCACTTGGTCTTATTGCTTTCTGCTTTGGTACAGCAGCTGGTGTTGTATTTGGTAAGATTATGTGTAAAGCTACACATGGTAAGGTTAATCCACTAATCGGTTCAGCAGGTGTATCTGCGGTTCCTATGGCAGCCAGAGTTTCACAGAAGGTTGGTACTGAGGCAGATCCTTCTAACTTCCTTCTGATGCATGCTATGGGACCTAATGTTGCCGGAGTTATTGGTACAGCGGTTGCAGCAGGTACATTTATGGCGATGTTTGGTGTCATGTAAAACGGACTAAGAGTCTCTAAGCTCGCAGAATACGCGAGCTAAGACCCTCTAAGTCCGTAAGGAAATTGCCATAGGCAATTTCGCTGAAGCCAGGAGGTGTTAGAGTATATAATACGCAGACTAAGACCTTCTAAATTCATTAGAAGTTGCAATGGCAACTTCTATAATGTTGCAGATTTTGAGGGCTAAGACCCTCTTATAATCAATTTATTACTTTATATATAGAAATATATAGGAGGAGTTTAAGATGGCAGATCAGGTTAAGAAACCATTAAAAATAACTGAAACTGTATTAAGAGATGCTCATCAGTCACTTATTGCTACTAGAATGACAACTGAGCAGATGCTTCCAATCATAGACAAGATGGATAAGGTTGGTTATCATTCAGTTGAGTGCTGGGGCGGTGCTACATTTGATGCATCACTTCGTTTCCTTAAGGAAGATCCTTGGGAAAGACTTCGTAAGTTAAGAGATGGTTTTAAGAATACAAAGTTACAGATGTTATTCAGAGGACAGAATATCCTCGGATACAATCATTATGCAGATGACGTTGTAGAATATTTCGTGCAGAAGTCTATTGCTAATGGTATTGATATAATCAGAATATTTGACTGTTTCAATGATTTAAGAAATCTTAAGTCATCAGTTGAGGCAGTTAAGCTTGTTAAGAAGGAAAATCCTAATGCTCACGCACAGATAGCACTTTGCTATACACTTGGTGATGCATATACTCTTGACTACTGGAAAGAAACAGCTAAGAGAATTGAGGATATGGGTGCAGATTCTATATGTATCAAGGATATGGCAGGTTTACTTGTTCCTGCTAAGGCTACAGAGCTTGTACAGGCATTAAAGGATGGTTCTTCACTTCCTATCCAGATGCATACACATTATACATCTGGTGTTGCTTCAATGACATATATGAAGGCAGTTGAAGCTGGTGCAGATATCATAGATACAGCTATGTCACCATTCTCAATGGGAACATCACAGCCAGCTACAGAAGTTATGGTAGAGGCATTTAAGGGTACAGAGTACGATACAGGTCTTGACCAGAACCTTCTTGCAGAGATAGCTGCTTACTTCCAGCCAATGAGAGAAGAAGCATTAAAGTCAGGTCTTATGAATACTAAGGTTCTTGGAGTTAATATTAAGACATTACTTTATCAGGTTC
>OKRY01002156.1_pt1 | contig 15588 bp, 9 predicted proteins | sample 1601121 | NCBI WGS metagenome assembly OKRY01 (sample SAMEA3541546, study PRJEB24748) | human gut metagenome | biome: human gut; feature: human-associated habitat; material: faeces | place: China | collected 2012
AGTCACATACAGCAGGGCGGAAAATTTCTCCCGCTCGGATTTCATAGTTTTGAGGTTAGTGTAGGTAACGGTAACCGCATATATAGTAGTGTCGTATTGGATCAGCTAAAGCAATTGCCCGATAGTACCTTTAATTTTGACCAATTGGAATTGGACTATTTCAAGGATGTGTATCTCAATCTGTTCCATAATATAGAAATAGTGAACGGCTTGTTTATTAAAGCAGGTGTTTCCGTACATTGGAGGTATCTGATAAATAATTCGAAAGTCATTCTTGAAAAGCCGTTGCCTGATAAGGATTGGGCTGCATTGCGAGGTATCAGATCAGAATACAATAGTTTTGCACCTCGTATACGTATTGAATGGACTCCCGGTATGTATTATTACATGAACGGTCGCCGGAAGATGAATGTAGGTTCCAGTATGCCTACTTTTATGCTGGATTATGAACGGGGCATTAAAGGTGTATTCAAGAGTACGGGTGCTCATGAACGTTGGGAGTTTGATATACAGCAAAACTTGAAACTGAGCGGAATCCGAAGTATCGGTTATCGCATTGGGGGGGGGATGTTTACCAAGCAGGAAGATATGTATTTCGTGGATTTTGCTAACTTTGCCCGTCGTAATCTTCCCGAAGGATGGAATGATGATATTGGTGGCACTTTCCAATTGCTGGACGGACGTTGGTATAACTCTTCACGTCAGTACTGGCGGGGGAATTTCACCTATGAGTCTCCTTTTATTCTCTTGAAACCTTTAAACCGTTGGCTGGGATTAGTCCAGCAGGAGCGTTTGTATGGTGGTATCCTGTTCATGCCACATCTTAATCCATATATCGAGTTGGGTTATGGCATCGGCACACATATATTTGATGTGGGGGCTTTTGTAAGCACTATCAACGGGCAATTTGATACCTTTGGTTTTAAATTCACTTTCGAGTTATTTAATAAATAATCCTGTTCAAACAATCTGTTTGGTTTTCTGTTTATTACAACATAACAGAAACTAAACAGTGTATGCATTATAAAATATTTTTATGTGTTCTTTTGTTCCCGGTTTCATTATCAGCTCAAAACGGGGAATTATCTTTAACATTGGAACAATCTGCCAGCCTGATGAACAAGGGCAGCCGCACGTTGCAAATGGCGGATAAGGCTGTAGATATAGCACGCAGTGAGCGACAAAAAATGAATGCTTTTTGGTATCCGTCTTTGAATGCATCGGGTGCATACGTCCATTTGTCCAACCATATTGAGGTCAAGGAACCTTTAAGGCAATTTACCGATCCGGCAAAAGACTTTGTACATTCCATTGTGCCCGATGATAAATTTATTTCTTCTATTCTTGATAATATAGGTGCGCATACCCTTACTTTTCCTTTATTAGAACGTAACCTGACGACCATAGATGCTAATGTGATGTGGCCGCTTTTTACAGGCGGAAAACGAATTTTTGCAAGCCGTATCGGCAACCGTATGGTAGATTTGGCCAAAGCAGGTAGGGAAGAGGCGGGAGCTACTTTGCAATCGGAGTTGGTGGAAACTTATTATGCTTTGCGTCTGGCGCAAAGAGTGGTGGATGTACGCGAGCAAACCTTTTTAGGCTTGCAGAAACATTACCGTAATGCCATGAAGCTGGAGGAGAACGGTATGATAAATAAGGCCGAACGCCTCTTTGCTCAGGTCACTATGGACGAGGCCAGACGTGAGTTGGAATCTGCCCGGAAAGATTTGAATGTGGCGCAAAATGCCTTGAAAGTCTTGTTGAATGTGGAAGACGCCATATCCATCAACCCCAGTTCTCCTTTGTTTATGAACCATGATCTGCCCGATGAACTTTATTTCAAGAATCTGGTAAGTACCGGCAGCTATATAGTAAGTAAATTGCGAATACAGGAGGCGATGGCTGATAATCAATTGAAAATCAGTAAAAGTGCATATATTCCTACCATTGCATTGTTTGGAAAGCAGACACTTTATGCAGAGAATCTTCCGAAAAACCTGATGCCCCGTACTTTGGTAGGAGTGGGTTTTACTTGGAATATATTCGACGGACTGAACCGTGAAGCCAATATCCGTCAGACACGTCTTACTAAACAAACTTTGCAACTGGGAAGGGAAAAGGCTCAGAATGAATTGGGTGTTTTGGTAGACAAGTTATATAGCGAAATTCAGAATGCAAAGGATGATGTCGCCGCACTCAACACCACGATTGAGATGAGTCGTGAATTGGTACGTATCCGTAAAAAATCCTTTCAGGAAGGAATGGCTACCTCTACTGATGTGATTGATGCGGAAACGATGTTATCCAAGGTGCAGATTGCTTTTTTGCTGGCTTATTATAAATATGATGTGGCACTGGCATCTCTGCTCTCTACTTGCGGAATGCCCGAAAGTTTTTGGCAGTATAGCCGTACCGGACAAACCGAGAACTTTATATTCGGGAAATAATAAAAAAAGAAAACAATATGGAAAAAGAGAAGAAACAGTTAGGAGTCGCTTTTATCGTTGTTCTTGTGGCCATTGTTATGGTGTCTGCCATTGGGATTATAGCTATGAGCAATAAACCGGTTGTATTGCAGGGGCAGATAGAAGCTACTGAAATACGGATTTCCGGAAAACTTCCCGGTAGAATTGATACCTTTTTGGTCCGGGAGGGACAGTATGTAAAGATGGGTGACACCTTGGTTGTGATTAACAGTCCTGAGGCTTGGGCGAAGTTCCAGCAGGTAAATGCCTTGGAAGATATTGCGAAATTTCAGAATAAGAAAATAGATGACGGTACACGTCGGCAGATAGTCCGTTCGGTAGAAGAATTGTGGAACAAGTCAAAGAGTGACTTGCAACTGGCCACGGTGACGTATGACCGTATTCAGGCGCTTTACAAAGATAGCGTGGTCACCAGCCAGCGGAAAGATGAAGTGGAAGCCATGTATAAAGCTGCTGTTGCAGCCGAACGGGCAGCCTATGAACAATATCAGATGGCGGTAGACGGTGCACAGAAAGAAGATAAAGCATCAGCTGCCAGTATGGTGGATGCTGCACGAAGCACGGTGGATGAAATTTCGGCTTTATTGGTTGACTCCCGGTTGACAGCTCCGGAAAGCGGACAGATAGCAACAATCTTTCCTAAACGCGGAGAATTGGTTGCGCCGGGAACTCCCATTATGAACCTGGTGGTTATGGATGATATCCATGTCGTTCTTAACGTACGGGAAGATCTGATGCCACAGTTTAAAATGGACGGAACATTCGTAGCAGATGTACCCGCCATCGGTAAAGAAAATATAGAGTTCAAAATCTATTATATAAGTCCGTTAGGCAGTTTTGCTACCTGGAAATCAACCAAGCAGACCGGAAGTTATGACCTACGTACATTTGAGATTCATGCGCGTCCGACCGAAAAAGTAGATGACTTGCGTCCCGGTATGTCCGTGTTATTGACTTTAGACTAATTGACATCAAATAAACCAGCGAATGGATGAATCACAAACATATTTCCCTTTTCGTTCCGTATTGTTAAGAGAATGGCAGCGAATGACTTCGCGGCGCCTTTATTTTGGCGTCTGCATTGTTTTGCCGTTGTTCACCCTTTTCTTTATGGCTACGATTTTTGGCAACGGACAGATGGAAAATATTCCTATCGGCATTGTCGATCAGGATAACACTGCTACTTCCCGGACTATTGCCAGGAATATCTCTGCCGTACCGACTTTTAAAGTGACAAAGCATTTTGCAGATGAAGCGGCTGCCCGTGAATCTGTACAAAAGAAAGAGATTTATGGTTATCTTTCCATACCTCCCCAATTTGAGCAAGATGCTATCACCGGAAAGAATGCAACACTCTCCTACTATTATCACTATGCATTATTGTCGGTAGGCGGTGAGTTGATGGCGGCATTCGAAACATCATTAGCTCCGGTGGCTCTTTCCCCTGTGGTGATGCAAGCCGTGGCTCTCGGAGTAGAACAGAATCAGATTACCACCTTTTTATTACCAGTGCAGGCTAATAACCATCCGATATATAATCCAAGTTTGGATTATTCGGTATATTTGAGTCAGCCCTTTTTCTTTGTTTTGTTTCAGGTCTTGATCTTGTTGATCACTGTTTATACGGTCGGTATTGAAATTAAGTTCCGTACAGCAAATGATTGGTTGACGACCGCTAAAGGCAATATAGTAACTGCTGTTTTGGGCAAGTTATTACCTTATACCATTATATATATACTGATAGGATGGCTGGCTAATTATGTCATGTTCGGTATCCTGCATATCCCTTTTCAGGGGAGTTGGTGGTTAATGAATATCATGACCGTGCTTTTCATCATTGCGACGCAGGCTTTAGGGCTATTTTTATTCTCGCTGTTTCCGGCAATTTCGTTGGTGATAAGCGTAGTCTCTATGGTAGGTTCTCTGGGGGCTACCTTGTCCGGGGTAACCTTTCCGGTTTCCAATATGTATCCGTTGGTGAGGGATGCTTCCTATTTGTTCCCTGTCCGTCATTTTACGGAGATGATGCAAACCATGCTTTATGGAGGCGGTGGTTTTATCCATCTTTGGCCGTCGGCTGTGATACTCTGTATCTTTCCGTTGTTGGCCCTATTGTTGCTTCCCCATTTAAAACGAGCTATAGAAAGTCATAAGTATGAAAACATTAAGTAAGTTACAACAGTTATCATTCATCATTCGTCGTGAATTTCTAGCTATCAGTACTAGTTATGCAGTTCTGCTTGTGTTGATGGGAGGAATCTTTGTCTACGGATTACTCTACAATTATATGTATGCACCGAATATTGTAACCGATGTTCCTGTTGCCGTAGTCGATAATTCGCATAGTGAATTAAGTCGTGACTTTATCCGTTGGCTGGATGCTACTCCCCAAGCAGAGATTTATAGCCAGGCGATGGACTATCACGAAGCAAAAGAATGGATGAAAGAAGGCAAAGTACAGGGAATACTCTATCTGCCTCATGACTTTGAGGAACGGGTGTTCCGGGGAGATGAAGCCGTATTTTCCCTTTATGCAACTACTGATGCCTTCTTGTATTTCGAAGCTTTGCAAGGTGCTTCTTCACGTGTCATGTTGGCTATTAATGATAAATACCGGCCAGATGAAGCGGTGTTTCTTCCACCACAAGGATTGCTTGCCGTAGCTATGGCGAAACCGATTAATGTGGAAGGCACTGCACTCTACAATTATACCGAAGGGTATGGTTCCTATCTTATTCCGGCAGTCATGATGATTATAATTTTCCAGACCTTACTGATGGTTATTGGCATGGTGACCGGAGAAGAATACAGTAGTAAAGGAATCCGCGCATATACTCCTTTTGGGTATGGCTGGGGAGTTGCCATTCGTATAGTGGCAGGAAAAACGTCCGTGTACTGTGCTCTTTATGCCATCTTTGCCTTTTTTCTATTAGGCTTGCTCCCTCACTTTTTCAGCATCCCCAATATTGGAAACGGATTGTACATCGTACTATTATTGATTCCATATTTGATGGCAACTTCTTTCTTGGGATTGGCTGCATCCAGGTATTTTACGGATTCTGAAGCTCCCCTACTCATGATCGCCTTCTTCTCCGTAGGATTAATCTTTCTTTCCGGCGTTTCCTATCCAATGGAACTAATGCCCTGGTATTGGAAAGTAGTCCATTACATTTTCCCAGCTGCACTAGGCACACTCGCTTTTGTGAAACTGAATTCTATGGGAGCCAGTATGGCTGATATCAGACCGGAATATATAACTCTCTGGATACAGGCACTTATTTATTTTACAATAAGTATATGGGTCTATAAGAAGAAACTGGAATCAAATCTGATTAGTTAAATTAACAAAAACAAAACATGCGCTAATTATAACATATAGCAAAAGAACACTTTCAGATAAATCAACTTCGCAAAGTAAATAATCAACTTTGGAAATAAAAATGTTTCTAAATAGATGTTTTCTTGTAGAATCTCTCCTATTTCTTTGCATTTGTCATTGTTTTTGTCTAGTTTCGTTAACTGTTATGTTTATATGATCGTTAGAAGTAGTTTAAAAAACAACTATTTATATGAAATACATTGTATATATTCTTCTCTTTTTTCCTGTTTGGGTTACAGCACAAACATACAAATATATAGGAATAGAAGATGGCTTGAGCAATCGCCGGATATTCAATATTCAGAAAGATGCTCAGGGCTATATGTGGTTTCTTACAAATGAAGGGATGGACCGATACAACGGTAAAGATATAAAACACTATAAATTAAATAAAGAAGGCACTATTTTGGATGCTCCCATACGTTTGGGATGGTTATATACAGAACCACATATCGGTATATGGGTGGTTGGCAAACAAGGACGAGTCTTTCAATACGAAGCCGACAGAGACGATTTCAAAATGGTATATAAATTACCGGATACCTCTGAAGCAATAAGTTGTGGTTATCTGGATCGCAATGATAATATCTGGATATGTCGTAAAGATACTGTATTGCTGTATAATATTAAAGATGCTCATATAGTTCGATTTCCCAATGTATTGCATAGTAGTATTACGGCAATAGAACAAGTAGATGAGCACCATTTCTTTATAGCAACGGAGACGGGCGTACGATATGTCAAACTGGAGAATGGTATTTTAGAGACCATGCCTGTTGAAACACTGGACTATTTTCATGCACAGGTGAGTGAACTGTATTTTCATCGGCAATTAAAAAGATTGTTCATTGGTTCATTTGAAAGAGGAGTTTTTGTGTACGATATGAATACACAGGAAATTATACGTCCGGACGCTGATCTTAGTGATGTAAACATAGCTCGTATCAGCCCATTGAATGAAACAGAGTTACTGATTGCAACGGAAGGAATGGGGGTGTATAAAGTTAACGTAAATACCTGTGAACTGGAAGATTACATTATTGCTAATTATCAGAGTTATAATGAAATGAATGGAAATAATATCAATGATGTTTTTGTAGATGAAGAAAAGCGGATATGGCTTGCTAATTATCCAACAGGAATTACAGTGATTGATAATCGCTATGAAAATTATCATTGGATGAAACATGCTATGGGTAATGCACAGTCATTAATCAATGATCAGGTACAAGCGGTTATCGAAGATCATGAAGGTGATCTGTGGTTTGGAACTAGTAATGGTATTAGTCTTTATAATTCAAAAACAGGTCAGTGGCATTCATTCCTAAGTTCTTTTAATCAGCAACTAAAAGACAAGAATCATATTTTTATTACTCTATGTGAAGTGTCTCCCGGCATTATATGGGCAGGAGGATATACTTCCGGCATTTATAAAATAAATAAAGAAACGCTATCAGTTGAATACTTCTCTCCTTACCTTCTTTCTCACGTCAATATGCGTCCGGATAAATATATTCGTGATATAGTTAAAGATTCAAGAGGGTATATCTGGTCGGGAGGATATTATAATCTAAAATGTTTTGATCTGGAGACTAACACTACACGTCTATATTCAGGATTGAATTCCATTACGTCCATTGTTGAAAAAGACAAAGATAATATGTGGATTGGGACTGCTATCGGATTGTATTTGTTGAATCGAAATACTGGTGAATATCAGTATATTGAAATGGAGGTAGGGATTACTTATATCAATACGCTTTATCAGGCAGATAATGGGTTATTATATATCGGGACAAATGGTATGGGAGTATTTATCTATCATCCTCAAGATAAAACCTTCGAGCATTACTTTTCTGATAACTCTGCATTAGTTTCAAACAGAATATTTACAATATTGTCGGAAGTAGATGGACGTATAATGATGAGTACGGAGAATGGAATAACCTGTTTTCATACTAAAGAAAAGATATTTCGTAATTGGACCAAAGGAGAAGGATTGCTACCTTCATATTTTAATGCAGCAGCAGGAACGGTGCGTAAAAATAAAAACTTTGTATTCGGTAGTACGGATGGAGCAATTGAACTTCCGGTGAATGTGAAATTTCCGGATTATAAGTTCTCCAGATTGATATTCAGCGATTTCCATCTTTCTTATCAACCTGTTTATCCGGGTGTCAAGGGTTCCCCTTTACAGAAGAGTATTGATGAGACAGATGTATTAGAGCTGGCATATGATGAGAATACGTTTTCATTTGAAGTTTCTACAATCAATTATGATTCTCCCGGAAGTGCACTATACTCATGGAAATTAGAAGGGTTTTATGAAAAATGGACTCAACCGGGAGCAAATAATTTGATTCGTTTCACCAATTTGCCTCCGGGTAAATATACCCTTCATGTGCGTGCAGTATCCAGAGAAGAACATGACATTGTTTTTCAGGAACGTACTATGAAAGTTATCATCACACAGCCTTTTTGGTCGAGTTGGTGGGCTATCTTATGTTATATCCTGTTGGTAATCGGGGGATTTTATTTCGTTCTGCGGGTGATAAATCTGAGAAAGCAAAAGAATATATCTGATGAAAAAACGCAGTTCTTCATTAATACGGCGCATGATATACGTACTCCATTAACTTTGATAAAAGCACCTTTGGAGGAATTATTGGAAGAAGAGACGCTTACCGACAATGGAATCACTCGTACGAACATTGCATTGAGAAATGTAGAAGTACTTTTACGACTGGTCAGCAATCTGATTAATTTTGAGCGAACGGATGTATATTCCTCTAAAATGAGTGTTTCCGAGTATGAGTTGAATACCTATATGAATGATATATATGATACATTTGCTTCTTATGCAGCCATCAGGCGCATTGAATATACATACGAGAGTACTTTCAGCTATATGAATGTATCGTTTGATAAGGAGAAGATGGATTCTATTTTGAAGAATATAATATCAAACTCGCTAAAATATACTCCGGAAAATGGAAAGGTCAGCATTTCCGTATCCGATACGAATGATTCATGGAAAGTGATAATCAAGGATACAGGTATAGGTATTCCTGCCAGTGAACAAAGTAAGTTGTTCAAGCTTCATTTCCGTGCCAGCAATGCTATTAACTCTAAAGTGACGGGTAGTGGTATCGGATTAATGCTGGTAGGAAAACTGGTCAGTCTTCATGGAGGTAAAATTAGTGTAGATAGTGTTGAGCATCAAGGTACGACAATCAAAATTGTTTTTCCGAAAAAGAATAAGAATTCTCAAAATATCAGTGACGAAGCACCTTCTAAATTTGAGGCGTTGGCTCCTGTACTGCCCGCTCCGAATGTACCAGCAAAGACAACCGCTACGATAGATAATCCAAATTTACGACGGATTCTTGTTGTAGAAGACAATGATGAGCTACGCTCCTATCTGGTCAGTTCATTATCTTCTATATATAATGTACAAGCTTGCGCTAACGGAAAGGAAGCGTTGATTATTATCAAAGAATATTGGCCGGAACTGGTTCTTTCTGATATCATGATGCCGGAAATGCGGGGAGATGAATTGTGTGTTGCTATCAAAAGTGATATTGAGATTTCACATATTCCTGTGTTGTTGCTCACTGCTTTGGGAGAAGAAAACAATATTCTGGATGGACTGTCGATTGGTGCGGACGAATATCTCATCAAACCTTTCAGCGTGAAAATATTACGGGCGAATATCGCTAATCTGTTGGCAAACCGGGAACTGTTGCGCATGAGATATGCCAATCTGGATATAGAAGCGAAATCAATGGTTCCATCTGCAAACGGTACTAACAGCCTCGATTGGAAGTTTATATCAAATGTAAAGAAAATCGTGGATGAGAATATAAACAACCCTGAATTTTCCGTTAATGTACTCTGTGAATCAAGTGGCATGAGCCGTACCAGTTTCTATTGTAAATTGAAAGCATTGACGGGACAGTCTCCGACAGAGTTTATTCGGGTGATGCGTTTGAAACGTGCTACCGAGTTATTGAAAGAGGGTGAATATGCCATTAATGAGATTTCAGACATGGTTGGATTCTCTGAAACTAAATATTTCCGGGAAGTATTCAAAAAATACTATAAGATGAGTCCGAGCAGGTATGCTAAAGAAGGAGGCAATCCCTCTGCTGAACTGGAAGATGACGAAGAAGATTGATAAATAAAAAGCGAATAGATACGTTGTATTTAAAAAAGTTCTCCTCTGTTATGGGTATCTATAACAGAGGAGAACTTTCTTTTTCAAGGCTTATAACTCTTTTCAGGGAAAAGCGGTTATTGATAAGGAAGTTATTTGCGAATCAAATATCTAATGAATAAATAACCTCCGAATACTTGCAGGCACATTCCGGGAATTCCAATGCGGAAATCCTGAACGGCATTGTAGAAATTACCTATATACATCCACTCTCCCAATGTTCCTACAACTTGATAGGTAAGTACCACGCCAACCAATACCGGGATGGAGATACGTCCGAAACGTTGTGCGGCCCAACCGGCAGCAATGGCGAGCAATACGGACTTTAATAAAATAGCAGGCAGCACCGCCGGCATCGGCATACCAAAAAGTAAGGAGTTGATAATAGGGGAAAGAACAGCAGTCAGCAGACCGACTTTCCATCCGTACTTATAAGCTCCGATCAGTGTGAAGAAATAGATAGGCAGCCAGGTTATTCCTCCTTGCGGTATGAGATGAAAAAATTGGGGAAAAAGGATGTTGCCAACGATGAATAACGAGGCTGCCAGATAAGTTCTCACATTGCCGTAATTCAGCGAATAGAGTTTTACAGTAGTTGATTCCATATCATTTTATTATTTAAAAGTTCAAATTAATACCACCCATAAACGTAGCTTTGGGCATGGGATAACCTGCATTTATTTCATAACGCTGTGCCAGCAGGTTCTCTCCTTTTATGAAGAGGTTAGCGAAACGGCAGACACGATAATTCCCACGAAGATTCCATAAAACAAAATGATCCTGTTGCTCGCTACCCTTTACAACAGAAGTATAAAGTCCTTTCACATATTGTACTCCAGTCGATATACTCCAACGTCCGGAAGTATAGTCCGCCCCTGCATACAATTTATGTTCGGGAGCAGCAAGAACGGGATTCTCCATGTGCAACCAGCTATAATTAGCGTTCACATTCCAGTGTGAATTGATGTGGTAGCCTATATTCGTTTCAACTCCCCAATTCTCTATCTCTCCGGAATTGATATTCAATGGAGGAAAGAGTCCGTTTGACATAATCAGATTGTCGCCATTGATATAGTAAAGGCTGACTCCGTAGGACAATGCCCCCTCCAGCAGACGTTGTGAATAGGAAAGTTCATAGTTGATTAGTTTTTCCGGTTTCAGTTCCGGGTTGGCAGGAGGAAACATATACATCTCACGAATGGTCGGATTACGGTATCCTTTGCTGACCATTGCTTTAAGTTCTGCATTCTTAGGTAAATGAAAAGCCAGTCCGCCTTGTGGAATCCATTCTGTACCTACGTGTGAATGGTGGTCTACACGAATACCTGCGTCCAGTGAGAACCAACTGCTGATATCCTGACGGAAATCAACGTATCCGGCAAACTCATCCATTTGCTTGTCTACTCCCGGAGTATGTTCACCCGTAGCCAGTACTTTGTTCCATGATTCACCTCCGAAGTGTTGATAATCAAATCCTACGGTCAAACGATTACCGGTAAAGAAAGTGGCACTCTGATACCATGATACACCCAGCATTTTGTCTTTAGAGTTGAAATGTGATTTTTGCGGTTCTTTTCCTATCTGATAGCCATCATTGATTTTATGCCGTCCCCAGTTATAGAAAAAGCTCAAACCTCCTGAAGTCTTTTCATAATGATTTTCCAAAGCAAACGATGTCATTCCACGAGTGATACGGGAATCGTTGTCAATCAGTGGTACTTGGATAGTCCCCGGATTGGAAGCATTAAAATGGGTTACATTCACATCTCCCCATACTTTCCAGAAAGAACTGATATCATAACCTAACTTTGCGTATCCACCATATTGCTCGAATCCCATATCGGGACGATGTCCATCTGTACGATTATATGATCCGGTTACGACGCTACTGAAACGTCCCTTCTTGACACGGTTGGAAAATTCAGTCTGCAACGTGTTATATGAACCGTACCCAACTTGCATATTCGTCTTCACACCTTCTTCCTGTTGCCGACGGGTAACAATATTAATCACACCACCCATGGCATTCGAACCATAAAGTACAGATGCAGGACCACGTAAAACTTCCACTTTCTCTGCCATCATAGATTGATAAGCATCCGCTATCGGATGTCCCATCAACCCCATGTACTGGGGATGACCGTCAATCAGTACCAATAATCCCGCTGTCGGACTACCACCGATACCACGCAAGCTCATGCCACCTGCAGCTCCGGTAGATACGCCATATCCCATGATGCCACGACTGGTAGTGAATAATCCCGGTACCTGCTCCGTTAACAACGGCAAAAGAGAAGGCTCATATCTTTTCTCAATTTGTTGCCTGCCGACTACGGAAATGGTCATCGGAAGATGACGCACATCGGTTTCATTACGTGTTCCGGTGACTACGACTTCATCAATCATATAATTTCTTCCGGCCTGTATGCTATCCTTTTTAGTCTGTGCCATTCCCGAGATGGAAAGCAAGCTACCGAACAGGAATAAACAGGCTGTATTTCTTTTCATACTTTATTTCGTGTTTCAGTTATCTCTTTCTTACTTCCTACTTCTGATTTTTTCCAGGAAATCGCGGATCAGTGGTAATATTTCTTCTGCTGATTCCACTTCGCTACACATAGTTTCTACTGGACATCCTCCTGTACGGTCGCGGTTCCAGATAAAATCAACTTCCTGCGCAAAATCGACTTTCACATCTGATTTCCGGAATAGCTCCAAAGCCTTGGTACTGATAATATCCGTATATAATTCTTTTATACCACCCAGAATCATCAGGGCGGCAGCTCCCTTGCCAACCACTTTGTCGGCAATCAAAGCTCCTTTAAGAAACTCCGGTTCCTGTGTTAGCAAATCATATAGATCGGCTACGCCACGTTGAGTGAAAGTGCGGATTTTTCCTCCGTTGGCAATGGTACAGGAATATCCTCCTGTATGTAATAGATTGATTAATTCTTCCATCGTTTCTTTTATAAAGTACCTTGTTTCAATTGTTCTACAAACTGGTCTATCCGGTGCAGTTCTTTCGGAATATCAATGTTTTGCGGGCAATGAGCCACACACTGATTACAACCGATGCAATGACTTGCCTGACGAAGTTTGGGCACGCTACGGTCATATCCGACAAGAAAAGCGCGTCGGGCTTTCGCATAATTTTCATCCTGCCCGCTTCTGGCGACATTACCTTCATTGACACAACGGTTGTAATGCAACAATACAGCAGGTATATCCAGCCCATACGGACATGGCATACAGTATTTGCAGTCGTTACAAGGGATAGTAGGATATTTCAGCATTAATTGTGCCGTTTCTTCGAGGAATTCTTTTTCTTCATCTGTCAATGGTTCCAAAGGAGAATAAGTGCGGAGATTATCCTGCAGATGCTCCATGTAAGTCATACCACTTAATACAGTCAGAATATCTGGGAATGAACCGGCAAAACGGAAAGCCCAGGAAGCGACACTGCTTTCCGGACGACGTTGTTTGAGCCGTGCCACCAGATTATCATTCAACTTGGATAGACGTCCTCCCAAAAGTGGTTCCATAATGATGGCAGGAATCCCCCGTTTGGCCAGTTCGCCATAGAGATATTCCGCATCCGTATTTCGAGTATTGGTCTCTTTGGCATGTTTCCAGTCTACATAATTGAGTTGTATCTGTACAAAATCCCATTTAAATTCATCGTGTCGTGAGAGCAGATAATCATATACCTCAATATCACCATGGTAAGAAAATCCGAGATTCCGGATACGTCCGGCTTCACGCTCTTTAACCAGAAAATCAAGTATTCCGTTATCCAGGTATCGTCCTTTAAGGGCTTCCATTCCTCCCATGCCGATGCCGTGGAGCAACATATAATCAATGTAGTCAACTTGTAGCTCCGCAAACGATTTGTGGTACATCTTGAGCGAGGCTTCGCGAGACCACGTATCAGGAGAGAAATTAGACAATTTGGTAGCGATGTAATATTTATCACGGGGATGACGACTCAATGCAATACCTGTTGCCTTTTCGGAAAATCCTTGTACATACGCTGGAGATGTATCGAAATAGTTTACTCCGTGAGCGATTGCATAGTCTATCAATCCATTGACAGCATCCTGGTCGATAACTTCACCATTACCGTCGGGAGCAGGTTTGAGCGGCCAACGCATACAACCATATCCCAAAAGTGAAACACGGTCACCGGTGGTTGGAGATGTGCGGTAAGTCATTTTATCGGTGGGCACCTCTCCTTCTCCTGTTGCGCTACTTGAAGAAGTAGTCCCCTTTGAAGAGCATCCGTATAGCAACCCGGTCGATGTGGCTGCGCTGATACCTACAATCTTAATGAAATCTCTTCTATTTATATCTTTCTTATTTTTTTCTTCCATAATCTTATACTGATTTAGATCAAATAATTCTGTGCATCTGGTGTCCGCTCACATAAATGGCGCTGAAAGGACGGGACGGACAAAGGTTTTCACACGCTCCGCAACCAATGCATTTTTCTACATTCACTACCGGAATTTTTAGAGAATCCGCTTTGTCAGGATCGGAAGCCACCATTTGTATGGCACCTGTCGGGCAATGGCGGGCACAGTTGCCACACTCCATTCCATCCGTCAAAGGCACACAGTTCTCTTTAATCCATACGGCATGTCCGATCTGAATAGCCGATTTCTCGGCAAGACTGGTCAGATGAATAGCACCTGCCGGACAAACCTCCGAACATTTGGTACATTCAGGGCGACAATATCCGCGTTCATACGACATTTCGGGTTGCATCAATGTCATCAGATTGTCTGAAGGACGCAACACCTGGTTGGGGCAAACAGATACACATAATTGGCAGGCCGTACAATGTTGAGTGAAATTACGTGCGCTTAATGCGCCGGGAGGATAAATCGGATTTTCTCTGTTCGGGATCTTCTTATCCTCAATAGTGGCTAACCCGCCGTCCACTTTCTTTTCCTGTGCTTTCAGGACAGAAGTTGTCGCAAAGATTGCTGATGCCGAAAGGAAGCTACGGCGGGCATTATCAATCTGTTCGGTAGTGACAGCCTTTGCTTTCATATCTTCACTTGTAGCAGTTTCGTTTTTAGGTTTCCGTCGAGTGTATTTAATGGCTCCATGCTTACACTTTCCAATGCAATCCATACAAGCCACACAACGACTATAATCAATTTCATGAGCTTTTGAATTGATACACGATGCTTTGCAATTACGGGCACATAAACCGCAACTATTACATTTGGAAGTATCAATCACCGGTTTGAATATCGCATATTTGGATATAAATCCCAATACAGTACCCACCGGACAGATGGTATTGCAATACGTTCGTCCATTACGCCACGCCAGAATGAAAAGGACAATGAGAGTGACAACGGCAATAATCAGTGTTGAAAGGCTCTTCATCCATACGTCTATCTCATAAAAAGCATAACTATCCATTCGTTCGGCGAAGTATGCCAACAGGTTGTTTCCCCATTGCCAAACCGGCGCGAAAAGGCTGGAAGCTATCC
>OKRY01002161.1_pt1 | contig 15552 bp, 14 predicted proteins | sample 1601121 | NCBI WGS metagenome assembly OKRY01 (sample SAMEA3541546, study PRJEB24748) | human gut metagenome | biome: human gut; feature: human-associated habitat; material: faeces | place: China | collected 2012
GTACAGATAGTATATCTCCTGTATTAAAAACAACATGTGGTAGCGAGATTGTACCAATAGGAAAGTTTACAATTCAGAAACCAATTGAAGATGATGAGTTTAAAGTAAAAATAAAAGCTACAGACTATATGAAAAAATTTGAAGATAACAAATATGATGGTAGCAATTTAACATATCCAAAGACTATGTTAGAAGTTTTAGAAGATATATGCCAAAAAGCAGGAGTAGAACTAGGTTCTACTTCTTTTCTTAATTCAGAAAAACAAATAGCAGTATATGATAATACTGTAACAGCAAGAACATATTTAGGTTATATAGCAGAACAAGCAGGTGGATTTGCTGTAATAGGCAGAGATGGAAAATTATACATAAAAACATTTGGAGAAGATACTATCAATTTCAATGTTGATTTATTTGGTGATTTTACTTGGGGAGATAAGCTAAAAGTAAGTAGAGTTTCTTATGAAGATGGAATACAAAATTATAAATTTGGAGATGAAACACAAGCAACAGTATTTATTAACCAAAACAATATGTATATAGTTGATAGTGAGCAAGTAGAAAATATTTATAATCAAATAAAAGATTTTGAAGTATACACATTTGAGGGAGAAACAATAATAGATCCAGCTTATGATATTGGAGACATTCTAGTAATTGATGGTAAAAAAGTTTTATATCAAGGAGAAATAAAGTATGCTGGTAAATTTAAAGCAAGTATAAATAATAAAGTACAAGCTAAAACAGAACAAGAAAGTATGCAAACAAAACAAACAAACTCAAATAAAATCAAAAGAGTACAAAGTGAAATAAATCAAATTGATGGAAAAATAACACAATTAGTACAGGAAACAACAGAAAATGAGGAAAAAATAACACAAGCACAACAAGATATAGATGGATTTACACAGAAAGTTGCAACAAAAGATGAGCTAACAGAAAAAGTAAATGAATTAAAGCACACTATAGAAGGAATAGCATTACAAGCTAAAGAAACAGGTGGAGGTAACATATTCTTTTATGCGAAAGAATACTGGAGAGGACAAACACAAGATAGTGAGGCAACATTAGAAGAGTATACAAATACTTTAATACAACAAAATAATGTTAGTGATGAAGGTTATTTGATAAATAAAGGAGTATCAATTCAATCACAAGTTGTGAAGAATGGACAATATGTCATAAGCTTTAATTATTACAAATTAAAAACAGATGCTACAGGTTATGTAAAAATAAATGAAGTTGAATATAAACTAGATGGAGAAATAAACAATTGGATTGAAAAAATAATTCCTGTTGAAATAACAAGTAATAATATAAAAATAGAAATTGGTAGTGATACAGTAGCATCATATTATATTTCAGATTTAATGGTTTCAATGGGAGTAGAAAAAAATATATGGACACAAAATGCTAATGAAACAAGAACAGACACAGTTGAAATAGGAAAAGGTATTCAAGTTAATTCTAGTACCAAAAACACATATACGAGAATTGATGCAGATGGAAACAGAACATTCAATAGTTCTACAAATGAAAGAGTAGCAGAAATGACTGATAAAGGTGTTTATACAAAACAACTAGAGGTAAAAGAACAAGCAAAAATTAACGTATTATTAATTCAACAAATTGGAAGTCAAGTTTGGCTTACAGGATTAGGAGGTTAAAATGGGAACAATAACAGGTTATGGAAGTAAACATTCACATGAGTTTAAATTAACAGTAAATGAAACATCAACAAGTACAGCTAATAATACTTCTGAAATAAGTTTTAGTTTTACAATATATAAAGCGAGCTACTCTTGGAGTAACTGGAAGAGTATAACATATAGTATTTCGATAAATGGTACTTCTTATTCAGGAACAATTCCATCGTATTCAGCTGGTTCAACATTAACAATAAGAACTGGAAGTCAAACAGTATCACATAATAGTGATGGAACAAAATCAATAAATTACAGCTTTTCTGTAAATGATGGTTCAGGACAAAGTTATACTTGTGGAAATGCCAGTGCTAGTGGAAGTATGAATTTAAGTACAATTCCAAGATATGCAAAAGCTAGTATTTCTTTAAATTCAAAAACAGTAAACAGTGTGAAATTAAATTATTCGGTAGATGCTACAATTGATGGAATTTGGGTTAGTAAAAATGGTGGAGCTTGGGAAAGTGGTTATGCTTTGTCATCTCCAATCAATATAAGTGGATTATCTCCCAACACTAAATATACATTAAAAATAAGAGTAAAAAGATTAGACAGTCAATTATATAGTGAGTCTAATAGTATAGAAGTTACAACTCATCAAATTGCTACTTTAAGTTCTGTACCAAATGTTAATATAGGCTCTGCACATACAATCACTTGGGCAAATCCTAGCGGAGCAAGTACAAGCTTAAAATTATGTAAGACTGATAATTCAGCAATAATAGATTATGGAACTGTAACTGGAACAAGTAAAGCAATAACACCAACGGCAAGTAAAATATACCCACTAACTCCAAATAGTAATACATATAAAGCAAGATACATTTTAACAACAACAACAAATGGAAAATCATATACAAACTCAAAAGATTTTACATTCACTGTAACAAATAGTAATCCAACATTTAGTAATTTTACGTATCAAGATACAAATACTACAATAACAGCTTTAACTGGAAATAATCAAATTTTAGTAAATGGTTATTCAAATGTAAAAGCAACAGTCAGTACAGAAAATAAAGCTACAGCAAAAAATAGTGCGACAATGAAAAGTTACAAGTTATTAGTTGGTACAAAAAATACTACAGCAAATTATAATGCAAGTGCTGATGTTAATATGAGTATTAATCAAGTTAATACCAATGTTATAGATTTATATGCAATTGACAGTAGAGGAAATAGTACAAAAGTAAGTAAAACAGCAACTATAAAAAATTATAGCAATATAAAAATAAAATCACTATCAGCAACTAGACAAAATAACATTGGAACAATAACAACTTTAAGCTTTGAAGGAGAATTTTGGAATGCAAGTTTTGGTAGTGTGACAAATGCAATAACTAGTTGCAAATATAAATATAAAACTACTTCTAGTTCTACTTGGATTGATGGTAAAACAACATTAACTTATACAATATCTGGAAATAAAATTACTGGTAGTTTGAATATTCAAGGAGATGCAGAAACAGATGGATTTAGTGTTGCAAATTCTTTTGATATTCAATTGATATTAGCGGACAAGTTATCAAGTGCAACTTATAATATTATTTTATCATCTGGAAATCCAGCATTAGCAATATATAAAAACAATGTAGCAATTGGACAGCAATATAATACAAGTGAAGGAAGCAAACTTCAAGTAAATGGAAAGATAAATGCTACAGGATTAGGAACAAATTTAGCAAGTGCGATAGTAAATAAAATTTACCCTGTTGGTAGTATTTATATGAGTGTAAGTAGCACAGAGCCATCAGTTTTATTTGGAGGAACATGGGAAAGAATGAAAGGTGGATTTTTATATGGTGCGGTAAATAGTGTAAGTAATTCATCTATAACTGGAACTTCAACAGGAGCATCAAGTGGAAGTACAGGAGGACCAAGTACAAATGTTACAGGTAGTACAACTTTAACAATAGACCAAATTCCAGCACATAGTCATACAACATTTAAAAAAATTGGTGGTGTTTATGCTGCTGGAACAAATAGAGGCGGTGTCGATACAAATGATACACAAAGCACAGGAACTACAGGTGGAGGCAAAGGTCATACACATACATTATCAAATCATACACACAGTTTAAATTCACACACACATGCGATTCCATATATGGCTGTATTTGTATGGAAAAGAACAAAATAAATTTGGAGGTGGAGAAGTAATGCAAGATACAGAATTAATTGAAAAAGTAGCACATCTGGAAGAGCGAGAAAAGTCAAATACAAAAAGAATAGATGTTGTTGAGAATAAAGTAGAAAATATATACGACTTAACATTAAGTGTAAGAGAAATAGCAACAGAAATGAAAGCAATGAGAGAAGACCAAAACAAAATGAATGAACGCTTAAAAATAATAGAAGAAAAGCCAATTAAGGACTATGAAGACACAAAGAAACAAGTAAAAAAGCAAGTAATTTCTTTTGTAACTGGAATAATATTAACAGCAATAGCTTTTGCATTAGGATTAAGTAAATTTATGTAGAAGGGAGAAGATATTATGGAAAAGATGAAAAAAATAGCAAAATACACAACAAATGTATTAGCAATAATAAGTGCATTAGTAGCAGGAATAAATGCAGTAGAAGGTATAACAATACCATATGCAATACAAATAGTACAAGTTATTGCAGTAGTGCAAGGGGTTATCGGAACATATTTATTGGGACAAAAAGCAGTAACTAAAAAGGAGGAATAAAAAGTGAATGAAGAAAATTATGGATTTGAAAATGATATAGAAGGAGTTGGAGAGTAATGGAAATAAAAACGAAATTAACTAAAGTAAACAGAACTGTAATGTCTAATAAAGTAAATAAATATATAGTAATACATTATGTAGGAGCAGTAAGTTCAGCAAAAGCAAATGCAGACTATTTTTATTCAGTCGATAGACAAGCATCAGCACATTATTTTGTAGATGAAAATGATATATATCAAGTTGTAAGAGAAGGAGATAGAGCATGGCATTGTGGAACTACAGGAAAGTACTATCATCCAGAATGTAGAAATTCAAACTCAATAGGAATAGAAATGTGTTGCTATAACAATAATGGCATAATAGATATATCAGAAAAGGTTATTGAAAAGACAATTGAATTAACAAAAGAATTAATGGCAAAATATAATATTTCTGTTGAAAATGTAATAAGACATTATGATGTAACACATAAATGTTGTCCTGCACCTTTTGTAAATGATACTAGTAGATGGAATGATTTTAAATCAAGATTAGTTCCAAAACCAGATATACAATATAAAGTACATATAGAAAATATTGGTTGGACAGATTGGGAAAACGCAGGACAAGTTGCAGGAACAGAAGGAGAAAGCAAAAGAGTAGAAGCTATAATACTACAAGGAAATAATGGATTAGATTTATCATATAGAGTACATATGGAAAATACAGGTTGGTCTAATTGGGTAGGAAATGGAGAAATAGCAGGAACAACAGGACAAAGTAGAAGAATAGAATCTATAGAAATAAAATCTAATAGAATGTTAGAAGTACAAGAACATATACAAGATGTTGGTTGGATGCCTAGTTCAAAAGGTACTAATATTAAAATAGGTACTGAGGGAAAATCTTTAAGATTAGAGGCATTCAAAATAAATATAATATAAAATTAAGAGGTAAGTTGATTAATTTTCAATTTACCTCTTTTTTGTGTTTTATAGAGGTATATAATTACATTGATTAGAAAATAAAACGGCTTAAAATTGATTTTGAAGAGCTAATTTTTGCTGAAATATCAACGAAAAATAAATTTATAATATCGACACCGTTCGACACACAAAACAAAAAATATATGCTATAATAACATTAATCGAATAAAATAAAAAGAAGAAGCTTACTAATTGGGATTAGTGAACTTTTTCTTTTTGAATAAAAAATAAAAAAATAAAAACGGAAAGATTTCTATATTGTGCTGGACTATACTTGTATTTTGGACAAGTTTTGGACAAGTAAATGCATTTTATAGAAAAATATAAGACTTCCAATTTCTTGAAAGTCTTGATATTACTGGCTGGACTGGCTAGATTCGAACTAGCGCATGCCAGAGTCAAAGTCTGGTGCCTTACCGCTTGGCTACAGCCCAATATTTAAAATTAAATGGGGTGGAAGATGGGACTCGAACCCACGGTCTCCAGTGCCACAAACTGGCGCGTTAACCAACTACGCTACATCCACCATGGCTTACGTGCTTGTCTCCTTGGCACTTTTATATTTTAACTCATTTAATATATATTGTCAACCCCATTTTGAAAAAAATTGCAAATTAACATAAAAAGTGATATAATATAAATATGTAAAAATAAAAATTCTTTTTTTAAATAAGAAAAGAAATAAAAAGGAGAAGACAACATGAAAAGACACAAAAACAAACTACGGAGAAAATTAGAGACATTTGGAATTTTGGTTATGCTTTTAGCTTCAACTGGCTTAATGAGTCAACTCATTATAAATGTTTTATTTATGAATAAGAATAATGTTGTAATGGCTTATTCAAGAGAAATAACTAAAACAGATTATACAGAGATTGAAGTAAAAGCGGAGATTAAAACTGAGGCTGAAACAGAAAAAAATTTTGAATTTGAAGCCAAAGTTGAAAGTCAGATACAATTAGAAGAAGAGAAATCAATAGAAGTGAAAGAAGAAAATGAAAGCAAAAACAAAAATCCAAAGGAAGAACTGGGAGAATCGGAGGACTTATACTGGCTTAGTCATTTGATTATGGCAGAAGAGGAAGGAGCTTCTTATGAAAACAAGCTTATGTGTGGGCTTGTAGCAATGAATAGAGTAAAAGATAAAAGTTATCCAAATACTCTAGAAGAGGTAATTTTTCAAAAAGACAAAAAAGGAAATGTACAATATGCCTGCATAAAATCAGCAAAAGGCAAAAAAGCACGTATTTATTTAGAACCTAATGAAGATTCATTGCGAGCTGCAAAAGAGATTTTATCAAAAAATTGCAGTATAAAAATTCCAGAAGAGGTTGTTTTTCAATCAGAAAGACCATTAGGGTCGGGAGTATATAAGAAAATTGGAAATCAATATTATTCTTACAAATAGTTCTAAGCTAGAAGGTATATTATATCTTCTAGCTTTTCTCCATTTTATAGTTATAATTCAAATAAATATAAATATAATGTAATAAATAAAAAGATTAATAGGGAAAAATGGATAGGGAAAAAAAGGGTGTCCCCATTTCCCTAAAAGGAGGAAAAGAAAATGGAAACAACAAAAAATATTGTTAAAGGTGTGGGAATATCATTATTATTAACAGTAATTTTACTAATAATATTTTCACTTATATTGACATACACAAACATAAGCGAAAATACTATAAATCCGGTTATAATGATAATAACAGCATTAAGTATATTAATTGGAAGTTCATTAAGTAATACCAAAATAAAGAAAAACGGACTAATGAACGGAGGAATAATTGGAGGAATTTATATTTTACTACTTTATATAGTTTCAAGTTTATTAAATTGGAAATTTAGCTTGAATATACAATCTATTTTGATGATAGTAATAGGAATAGTGTTTGGTATATTAGGTGGAATTATTGGAGTAAACAAAAAATAAACAGGAAAATTAAAAGTAGAAATGTCAATAAAATCAATGATTTGAATGATGAATTGTCAAAAAATGTCGAAATGTTTTTGTTGACAAATCTACTTTTAGGAATTATAATTTGATTACATTTTCATATTTTAAAATTTTATTCAAAAAGGTTCATTCTGAACCAAAACAAAAAATCCCAAAAATAAAAAATAAAATAAAAAGGAGGAGTGCTATTGAAAAAAAGTAGAAAAATAATTTTAGCAGTTATTGCATTAGCAATAATATTAATGTCTTTTGTAGGAGGACAAGTATATGCAAAATACATGTCAAAAGTAGAAGGACATGGAACAGCTGAGGTGGCGAATTGGAATTTTAAAGTAAATGAAAAAGAAGAACAATTACAAGCGATATCTTTAAATTCAACAATAAATAACAAAACAGTATCAAATAATAAAATAGCACCTGGAACGCAGGGAAGTTTTCAAATAAAACTAGATGCAACAGGTGCAGAGGTTGGAATAGACTATATTGTTAGATTTGAAAACGAAAGCAACAAGCCAACAAATTTAAAATTTAAATATGAAAATAAAGAATATAAATCTCTTACTGAATTACAAAATGATCTAACTGGAACAATAAATGCAAATGATGCTGAAAAAACAAAAATAATTACAATTGATTGGGTATGGCCTTATGAAACTGGAACTACAGCAGAACAGATTTTAGCAAATGATAAAATAGATACACAAAATGCGAAATCTATTAGAAATTATACATTCAACATTGTAGTAACAGGAACACAAGTAAATCCAAATCAAAACTAAATAAAAATAAAATATGAAAATGATGAAAATAGGAGGACAAAAAATGGGTAAAATCCAAATTACAAAAGCAAAAGATAGTAAAGAGAAAAAAGATAAAAAAATAAAAACAATAACGATTTTATTATTAATATTTTTTGTTATATTATTACTTTTAAGTGGTTATACATTTGCCAAATCAATAGAAACAACAACAATTAATGCTAATGCTACAATTGCAGAACCAATATTGGTAATAGAGAATAATCCACAAGTAGATATAACAGCAAGCCAAAACACTGGAACTTATATATTTAAAGTGAAAAATTATAATAATCAAAAACAAACTGAAATAGATTTGAAATATTATATTCAGGTAATATCAAACTTAGACAAATCAATTGAATTAAAATTATATGAAAATGGAAAACAAATTAAATTTGAAAATAACAAAACTGATTATATAAAAATCTCAAAAGATAGTAAAAAAGAAAATGAATATAAATTAGAAATAACTTACAATAAAGACAAATCAGTTTCAGTAAACGATATTATACAACAAATTCAAGTAAAAGTTCATACAGAACAAGAAAAGGCTTAAAATATGATAAAAAAATTTTTAAAAATAATCATAATATGTCTAATATTAATAATAGCTTTAATTTTTATTTTTAAATCAAAATCTAAAATATCTTTTGATGATACTTTATTCCTAAAATTATTTCAAAGTTCACAAGAAAAATCCAATGATAATTCAAAACAAAATGCAACAAAAGATTATTATGAATTTAATGTAGATAGTAAAACAGAAAAAATACAATTAGTTGATTTATATTCTACAACTGATAATCTAATAAAAGAAAAAATAGCACCAGGAACCAAGGGAGAATTTAGAATAGGACTAAAAACAAATAAAAAATCACAATACAAAATATATTTTATTAGTAAAAACAACAAACCAATTAATTTAAAATTTGAAGCATTAGAAAATGATAATTTAATTTGCCAAGCAAATACATTAGAAGAATTATCGAATAATCTTAAAGGAACAGTACAAAAAAATGAACTAAAAATAATTAAAATAAAATGGTGTTGGGAATATGAAAGCCAAGGACAACAAGATACCAAAGACAGTAAAATAGAAAAATATGAATTTGAGATACATGTTGAAGGTGAAGAAAAAAGATAGGAGGTGGTAATATAAAAAGAATATTATATTTTTTTATAGGAATTTTTATTTTAATTTCTATAAATACAATTTCAAGTGCTAAATATATAATAGAAAATACGATAGATGTTGCTAACATGAACATTGATAGAACTAAACCCAAAATAGAACTTATAGAAATACAAAATACAAATACTAATTACCCTAAATATGCTAATAAAACTCATACAATCAGTTTTAAAATAAAGATAACAGAAAAAAACATAGGACAAAATAATATTGTTAAGGATTTTTTTGAATTTAAATTAGATGGGAAAAATATAGATATAGTTAATGGTAATCTTTGTATAAAAGAAATAGAAAGTACAAACGAAGGAAAAATATACAAAATTGACATTAAAGGAATTAGTGGAAACGGAAAATTAAGTATGCAAATAAAAGAAGGTGTAATTATTGATAATGGTGGATTAAAAAGTGAAAGTCAAAATATAGACACTGGAATTACAATTGATAATATAGCACCAGTAGGAAAGTTTAAAGAGGTTAAAATTCAAGATGGAAAAGTAAACGGAGAAATAACTTTAAGTGAAAATATAAGGAAAATCGATGGATGGAGTTTTAAAGATAATAATTTAAAAATAACAAAAGAATTTACAAATAATATTTCTTATCAATTACCAATAACTGACTATGCTGGAAACACTTCTAATGTAGATATCAATATTACACAAGCTACATATATAAATGTAGTATATGCATCTCATAACTCATGTATTGGATGGTCATTTGGATATGGGAATTATGATGTTGCAGGAAAAGATGCAATAAAAGTAAATCCAGTATATAGAACAGAAGCTTTAGCATTCAATATATCAGGAAATGTTGATAAGGATTTTGTACAGGCAAATACATATATTTATACATATTGGGGAGAAGGAAGTAAAGGAAAGTGTACAACTTCAGGATTGATATACAATTATGGTTATAATCCAGGAAAAAATGCATTTAAATCTATGAATTCAAATGATTTAATAACAATTAATTCTAAAAAGTACTTCCAGTTTGGTGGAAGCGGAATAAATGGTTACTTGAATACAGATGCAAACTCTCAAAATCCAATACCAGGAGAAGTAGCTAATAAGTATAAATATGGAATATCAGGGATAACGATGAAATTAAAAGACTATTCTCAATATTCTATTATATATCAAATATTAGTAAATGGCGCAGGATGGGTAAAAACTGCATCAGATGGAAGTGAATGTACATACAATCATAATACACCAATGTCAGCTTTTAGAATTGCATTAGTTCCAAAAACAGAAAAACAATATGTTATAAATCAATGGAATAAAGATGTTGGAACATTTAATATGAAGTAACAAAAACTATACTATAAAAATGTGCAAAACTCAAAATAATATTTTTGGGTTTTGTACAACAGTATAGTTTTAAAATTTTAAAATTTAATAGACAAAAACTTTAAATTGTGATAATATACAAATAATGATGGGGATTAGCCAAGTTGGTAAGGCACTGGATTCTGACTCCAGTATGCATGTGTTCGAGTCACATATCCCCAGCCAAATATATTATATAAGAACAATAATTATTTTTATATAAAAACATATAAAATAAAGATATGATTTTGTATAGGAGGCAACAAATGAAAAAAATAAAACAAGAAAATGGTGTAACCTTAGTTATATTAGTAGTAATGATAATAATATTACTAATATTAGCATCAGTAGGTGTAACATCATGGAATCAAACAATTGAATATTCAGCCTTTAATGAATTTACTGCGGAATTACAAGTTATGCAATCAAAAGTAAATGAATTAAATCAAAACAAAAATACAGACATAGGAACTGAAATATCTGAAAATCAAAAAAATATATTAGATATCGCAGAAATTAGAAATATAATATTTAAAAATAAAACTACTGATGAAGAGATAACAAAAATAAAAAAAGGATTTAGATATTGTAGCAAAGAATGGATAAAGCAAAACTTAGAATTAGATAGCATAAAAAGAGATTATCTTATTAATGTGGAAAAAAGATATGTAATAAGTTGTACAGGATTTGAATACAAAAATAAAACATATTATATGTCTGAACAATTAGAAAATGGTCAATACAATGTTGAATATAACAATAAAAATTCATCAACAGGAAGTTTTGAAGTTATTACACAAAAAGAAGAAAATAGGTGGAAAGTTGAGATATCAAATATTCAATATGATGGTTATGTGAACAATTGGCAAGTTAAGTATAAGTTATCTACAAATGATTTCTGGCAAACATCAAATGAATTAACTTTTTACGTTACAGAACAAGGGTATTATGATATAAAAGTTGTCCATGGAGATAAAATTGAATTAGAGACAAATAAAACATTAATAGGAGATTTAATTGCAGATAATGTAAATAAGGTTGTAAATGAAAAGAAAAATGCAGAGTTATTAGATGAAAATGGGAACAAAATTGTAGTTCCAGCAGGATTTAAAATAGTATCAGATGATACTACAAACAATGCACAAACAGTTGAAAAAGGAATAGTAGTCGAAGATGAAAGAGAAAAACAATATGTATGGATTCCATGTACAACAGAGGAGAGCGAGACACAATTACAGTATAAAAGAACAGAATGGGATGTAGAAGAAGATGGTGGAACAAAAGCATCAAAAGACGAGTTAACTTTGGAAAATGCAACATGTTCAGATGATGATATAGCCAATGGATTAACAACAGAAAGAAAAGAACAAATAGTAGAACAAGTGAAAAAAGAAAAAGCAAGTATTAGTAAATATGGCGGTTACTATATTGGAAGATATGAAGTTGGAAATGAAAATAATACAGCAGTAATAAAAGCTGAACAAGAACCATATACGAATATAGTATGGTATCAAGCTTATGAAATGTCAAAAGAAATGGGTGGAGGAAAAAGAGCTACAACCTATTTGTGTTCTAGTTATGCATGGGATACTGCAATAAACTTTATACAAAATAACGGATTAAGACCAGACGGAACAAAGACAATCGATTATGCAACAAGTACAGAAAACTATAATGAAAATTGGAATGGAAAAATAGTTTTAAACGCATTAGGAAATATAATAAAATCAAAAACAGAAACAAAAAGATTAAAAACTGGAGAAACAACAGCAAAATGCAATATATTTGATATGGGAGGAAATGTGGCAGAATTCACTACAGAATTAAATCCTGGTACAACTGAGCCTTGTGTACTACGTGGAATTGATTATTATTGGAATGGCCCATCTGGTAGCCGTTGTGACTATACCACGGAATTTGAAGGAGCTAGCAGTGGTTTTAGAATTACATTATTTTTAAAATAGTAACATTCTAATCGGCAAAAATAAAAATAAAAATTATCTTGAAAAAAACAAACAAAGTAGTATAATATATCTGTTAAAGGAAAAAATACAAACAAGAGGAGGAATAATTATGAAAAAAGGAAAAGTAGTTTTAGTAGGAACAGGATTTGTAGGAATGAGTATGGCATATTCAATGCTAAACAGAGGAGGAATAAACGAACTTGTCCTAATAGATATAGATAAGGACAAAACAATAGGAGAAGAAATGGACTTATCACATGGACTACCATTCGCACCACAAAAAATGGTAATCAAAGCAGGAGACTATGATGAATGCAAAGATGCACAAGTAGTAGTTATAACAGCAGGAATAGCACAAAAACCAGGACAAACAAGATTAGAATTAGCAGAAACAAACACAAGGATAATGAAAAGCATAACAAAAAGTATAATGGCAAGTGGATTTAATGGAATTATAATAGTAGCAAGCAATCCAGTAGACTTAATGACATATGTTGTTTCAAAAGTATCAGGATTACCTAAAAATCAAGTATTTGGTTCAGGAACAGTTTTAGATACAGCAAGATTACGTTATTTAATGTCAGATTATTTAAAAGTATCAAGCAAAAATATACATGCATATATAATGGGAGAACATGGAGATTCATCATTTGTGCCATGGGAACATGCATATGTTGGATGCAAGAAAATAAAAGATGTTATGGAAGATAACAATCATCCAATGGAAGATTTAGAAAAAATACACAAAGATGTTATAAATGCAGCATATGAAATAATAAACAAGAAAAAAGCAACATACTACGGAATTGGAATGTCTTTAAATAGATTAGTAAGAGCAGTTCTAGACAATGAAAATTCAATTTTAACAGTATCAACTTATTTAAAAGATGGACAATATGGACAAGATGATATTTATATTGGAGTTCCTGCAATAATAAATAGTAATGGAATTAGAGAATTAGTTGACTTAGAATTAAATGAAGAAGAACAAGCAAAATTAGATAATAGTTGTAGAATAATTAAAGAAATGAGAGAATGCTCAATTGATAAAATTATAAATGAATAATTAGAAATAGTATATGATAAATAATATACAACATTTATAAAAAACAAAAGAAAAGGAGAACAAAATATGATAAACACTGAAAGTCTTGAAAGAGTATATATACGGATAGTTCAAATAATAAAAAATAAATAATAAAAGATAGGAATATTAATTTAGATATATTTACAAGTAAAAATTAATATTGCTGTCTTTTGTGATTACAATAAAGAAAAAATAGAAAGTGGTTAAAAATGAGAAAGCAAAAGAAAGAGTATGGAATAACACTAGTTGCATTGGTAATTACAATAATTGTATTAATAATTTTAGCTGGAATTTCAATTGGAATGATTGCTAAAAATGGAGGATTACTTTTAAATACAGAAACTGCAAAGGATGAAACAATAAAATCTCAAGCGTTAGAAGAATTGAGATTATTGGTTACTAATGTAGAAATAGAAAAACAAGGAAATGCAACCTTAACAGATATTGTAGATGCTTTAGATAAAGATAGTGAAAATGAATATACAATTTCATTGGAACAAACTTCTAGTATAAATGGAAAAATTCCAGATTTGTCTAATACAGAAAAAATATATGTAACATATAAAAAATTCGAATTTGAAATAGATAAAAATTTGAATGTATATTTTGTTTCAAATGTGGATAGAACAAATGAAAGTATACAAGAAATTGGAGAAAAGACGGAATTTGATTATGCAGGTAATTATCAAGAATATGAAGTAAAAGATAATGGATACTATAAAATTGAGTGTGTTGGTGCAAAAGGTGGGACGTCTAGAAAAAACGGAAAAGTAGGAACAGATGGAGGAAATGGAGGATATACATCTGGAATTATTTATTTGGAAAAAGGAGAAAAAATATACGTATATGTTGGAGGACATGGAGCTGATGCGGTAGTTGGAAAAGATTCGATAGCAGGTTATAATGGCGGAGGATTAGGAACTTGGGATCATTCGGATGATGAATCAGCAGGAGCTCGGAGGAGGAGCAACGGACATTAGACTTGTATCAGGAGAATGGAATGATTTTGAAAGCTTAAAATCAAGAATAATGGTAGCTGGTGGTGGACGGCGGAGCATCTTATGGTACTGCAGGAGGAGCAGGAGGAGGCCTAAATGGTTTAACTAATAGAACGCGTTCAAAACCAGGAACACAAACCTCAGGATATAAATTTGGAATAGGGCAAGATGGATATGGCGTAGGAGATTCTGATGGAGTAGCTGGAGCAGGTGGTGGATATTATGGAGGAACGACAAGTGACTATTCAGATGAATGTGAAGCAGGAGCAGGAGGTTCATCATTTGTGTCTGGGTATGATGGATGTAATGCGATTTCTAATGAGTCAACTGAAAACAATATAATTCACACAAGTCAAAATATACATTACTCTAATAAAAAATTTATTTCTACATTAATTTTAGATGGAAATAAATATACAGGAGATTTAAGAAAAGATAAAAATGGATGTGCCAGAATTTATTTCTTAGGAAATGATATTAAAGTAGGTCAAAAAATAGAATTTAACTATACAGGAACTTATCAAGAGTATGAAATAGAAACAACAGGATACTATAAAATTGAGTGTATTGGTGCGAAAGGTGGAAAGTCCAAAAATAATGGAAATGTAGGAGCAGATGGAGGAAATGGAGGATATACATCTGGAATTATTTATTTGGCAAAAGGAGAAAAAATATACGTATATGTTGGTGGACACGGAGCTGATGCAGTAGTTGGAAAAGATTCACTAGGAGGCTACAATGGAGGAGGATTAGGAACCTGGGATCATTCAGATGATGAATCAGCAGGAGCTCGGAGGAGGAGCAACAGATATTAGACTTGTATCAGGAGAATGGAATGATTTTGAAAGCTTAAAATCAAGAATAA
>OKRY01002170.1_pt1 | contig 15522 bp, 10 predicted proteins | sample 1601121 | NCBI WGS metagenome assembly OKRY01 (sample SAMEA3541546, study PRJEB24748) | human gut metagenome | biome: human gut; feature: human-associated habitat; material: faeces | place: China | collected 2012
TTCTTTCATATAAATCAAACGGTGTATTTGCGGCATATGACGCAGACGCCTATACCTCTGCGATGTCTGCTGCAAAGAAGGCATCGCGAGTGTTGAAGGGGGAATCTCCCTTGAAACTGGGTGTGACGGAGACGGGACAGGGATTTATTTACGATTATAAACAGCTGGACTTCTTTCATATAGACCCGGATAAGGTTTCCTCCAGTGGCAGTGTTGTTAATCAGCCGTATTGGGAAAGATATAAATTATTGTTTATTCTTCTTTATCCATCTATCCTGGCATTGTTGATCGTCTCTATCGTGTGGCTCATTCGTGTCAACCGTCGTGAAGCTAAGCGACGGATACATGCCCAGACCCGCTTGTTGGTGCAGAATAAACTGGTGGAACAGCGGAATGAGTTTGATAATATCTTCCATTCCATACGCGACGGTGTGATCACATATGATACTGATCTTCATATTCACTTTACCAACCGTTCTCTGCTGAAGATCCTTCATTTACCCTCAGAATCGGGCGGACGGAATTATGAAGGAATGATGGCGGGCAGTATTTTCAAAATATACTATAACGGTCAGGATATCCTTTACAAGATATTGAAGAAGGTGGGAGAGACTGGGCAGAGTGTCATTATTCCCGATGGGGCTTTTATGAAAGAAGTACATAGCGAACATTATTTCCCGGTTTCCGGGGAAGTTGTTCCGATTCATTCAGGCGGGCAGATTACCGGTATGGCACTTTCGGCACGCAACGTATCGGATGAAGAAATGCAGAAACGTTTCTTTGACATGGCCGTGGAGGAAAGTTCTATTTACCCTTGGCAGTTTGATGTGGAGAGTAATAGTTTCATCTTTCCGCAAGGTTTTCTTGTTCGTTTTGGTTATGATGAGTCGATTACTTCCATCACCCGCGACGAAATGGATCGTATGGTTTATCCGGAGGATTTGAAGGAAATGCGTATTCTCTTTGATAAAACATTGGCGGGAAAAGAAACCAATACCCGTTTGAATTTCCGTCAGCGCAATGCCAATGGAGAATATGAATGGTGGGAATACCGTTCCTCTGTTATTTCCGGTTTGACGAGAGATTCGCTATATAATATATTAGGTGTATGCCAAAGTATCCAACGTTATAAGACAGCAGAACAGGAAATGAGGGAGGCGCGTGATAAGGCACTTCAGGCTGACAAACTGAAATCTGCTTTCCTTGCCAATATGAGTCATGAAATCCGTACACCACTGAATGCTATTGTCGGTTTCTCCGACTTGTTGAGCGATACAAGCGGCTTTACAGAAGAGGAAATAGGGCAATTTATAGCAACGATCAATAAGAATTGCGGATTGTTACTTGCATTGATTAATGATATTCTCGATCTGTCGCGTATCGAGTCAGGAACAATGGAATTTATGTTTGCCAATCATAATTTGCCTCTGCTGCTGAAGACAGTGCATGATTCTCAACAACTGAATATGCCTCCGAGAGTGGAACTGTTGCTTCGTATGCCCGATAATGAGAAAAAATACCTGGTGACAGATAATGTCCGTCTCCAACAAGTCGTCAATAATCTGATCAATAATGCTGCCAAGTTTACGACTTACGGTTCCATTACTTTCGGATATGAGGAAGATGAAGATCCCGAATATACCCGAATCTTTGTGGAAGATACGGGAGTCGGCATATCCGAAGAAGGTATCCGTCATATATTCGAACGATTCTATAAAGTCGATAATTTCACCCAAGGAGCAGGTTTGGGATTAAGTATTTGTCAGACCATCATCGAACGTCTGAATGGTACCATCTCCGTCACCTCCGAAGTAGGTAAAGGCACTCGTTTCACTGTGCGCCTTCCTAACTACTGCGAATAATCGAACGTTCACTTTTGGGCATAGTGTCCGAAAATGGACACTTTTCTTATTTTCTAATCTGTTGATAATAAAAACTTTACTTTTTTGGCACATCGTTTGATTCTCTCATAGTGGAAAATACTGTGTATAATGAAAAAGAAAAGTATATTGTTTGCTCTTGCTGCCGTTTGCCTGCCGTTGGCATTGTCGGCACAGAAGGAAAGGGAAATAACCTTGAATGAAGCTATTGCTATGGCGCGTATTCAATCTGTTGACGCTGCTGTTGCCTTGAATGAATTGAAAACGGCCTATTGGGAATTTCGTACCTTTCGTGCCGATCTTCTGCCGGAAGTCAACCTGACCGGAACCCTGCCTAATTATAACAAATCGTATAGTTCCTATCAAAATTCGGACGGTTCTTACGGTTTCGTCCGTAATAACACATTGGGGCTTACCGGTGATCTTTCTATCGATCAAAATATCTGGCTTACCGGTGGTAAACTCTCGCTGACTTCCTCTCTCGACTATATCAAGCAATTGGGAACCGGAGGAGACCGGCATTTTATGTCGGTTCCTGTCACATTACAACTTACACAACCCATCTTTGGAGTCAATAATATAAAGTGGAACAGACGCATCGAACCGGTTCGTTATGCCGAAGCGAAAGCAGCTTTTATCACTGCTACCGAAGAAGTGACGATGCGTGCCATCACTTATTACTTTAATCTTTTGTTGGCAAAAGAAAATCTTGGCACGGCGAAACAGAACCAGACAAACGCCGACCACCTTTATGAAGTAGCCCTTGCCAAACGCAAAATGGGGCAGATTTCCGAGAATGAACTCTTGCAGTTGAAACTCTCCGCTTTGAATGCGAAAGCAGCATTGACGGAAGCAGAGAGTGATCTCAATGCCAAGATGTTCCAGCTCCGTGCCTTTTTGGGAGTAGGAGAGGATGAAGTACTAAACCCGGTTCTTCCCGAAGCTGTGGATGGCCCGAGGATGGAGTACAATCAGGTGTTAAATAAAGCATTGGAACGTAATTCTTTTGCACAGAATATCCGTCGCCGCCAGTTGGAAGCCGATTATGAAGTAGCTACTGCACGCGGAAATTTGCGTAGTGTCGATTTGTTTGCAAGCGTAGGGTATACGGGTGAGAACCGGAATTTTCCGGCCGTTTACAGGAACTTGCAGGACAATCAGATTGTTCAGGTAGGCGTTAAGATTCCGATTCTCGATTGGGGAAAACGCCGTGGGAAAGTCCGGGTAGCCAAGAGTAACCGGGATGTAGTGCTTTCAAAGATTCGTCAGGAACAGATAAACTTCAATCAGGACATTTTTCTGTTGGTGGAGCATTTCAATAATCAGGCACAACAGTTGGACATAGCCAAAGAAGCCGATGCGATAGCCCAGCAACGATATAAAACAAGTATTGAAACTTTCCTGATAGGTAAAATCAATACCTTGGATTTGAATGATGCACAGAACTCTAAAGATGATGCGAGACAGAAACATATTTCCGAACTTTATTATTATTGGTATTATTATTATCAGATTCGCAGTCTGACACTATGGGATTTTCGTACCAATACCGAACTTGAAGCTGATTTTGATGAAATCATCCGGCAATAAAAAGGCTAGGAAAAAGCTTTTGAATCTTATGGAGGAACTTGCAGTAAATAGTATTATTTTCTCTTCCGTTCTTGCTTTTTACGAATTAATTTCGTATCTTAAGAGTTTTAATCCTTTCGGAGACAGGTGGTCATCTTATAGAGTGACAATAGTCATCTTATAAGATGATATTTATCACTCTATAAGGTGACTTTTGTCCCATTATAACTGGATAATTACTCGACTGCATAAACAATTATAAATTACTGTACTGAAAATCTTTATTTAGTGCAGTGGAAAATCTTAAATACAATAATAAGAAAACAGCTTTATTACGTAACTTGTATTATTGAAGCGTGCATTCCGTGATTTATATATCAATCATTTGGTAGCAAACTATTTATTAGTACCTTTGGAGTGTGAGACAAAGTTGTTAATTGACTGGGCAAAACTCAAATATAACTATGATTCTGATAATTGACGATGACAGCGCAGTGCGTTCTTCGCTTAGCTTCATGTTGAAGCGGGCAGGATATGAAGCACAGACCGTTCCCGGTCCGCGGGAAGCTATGGAAGTAGTACGTTCCGTAGCTCCGGATTTAATCCTGATGGATATGAACTTCACTCTTTCTACAACGGGTGAGGAGGGTTTGACCCTACTCAAACAAGTAAAAATATTCCGTCCCGAAACACCGGTGATATTGATGACTGCTTGGGGAAGTATCCAACTTGCCGTGCAAGGAATGCAGGCAGGAGCTTTTGATTTCATAACGAAGCCCTGGAATAATGCCGCCTTGTTGCAACGCATCGAAACGGCACTCCAACTTTCGGGCACTCCACAGGAACCAACGCAGGAACAGAGCGATTCTTTCGACCGCAGCCACATCATCGGGCGTAGCCAGGGATTGATGGATGTGTTGAATACGATTGCCCGCATAGCAAAGACCAATGCCTCTGTTCTCATTACAGGGGAAAGCGGAACAGGTAAGGAATTGATAGCCGAGGCCATTCATATTAATAGTCAGCGAGCCAAACACCCCTTTGTGAAAGTGAATCTTGGAGGTATCTCTCAAAGCCTGTTCGAAAGTGAAATGTTCGGGCACAAGAAAGGAGCTTTTACCGATGCTTCCGCAGACCGTATCGGACGTTTCGAAATGGCAAACAAAGGGACGATTTTTCTGGATGAAATAGGTGATCTCGATCCTTCGTGCCAGGTGAAGTTACTGCGTGTATTGCAGGATCAGACATTTGAAGTGCTCGGCGACAGCCGTCCGCGCAAGACGGATATCCGGGTAGTATCAGCCACCAATGCCGATTTGCGCAAAATGGTAGGCGAACGTACTTTTCGTGAAGACCTCTTCTATCGTATCAATCTGATAACAGTGAAACTGCCGGCCTTGCGCGAACGTCGCGAAGATATTCCCTTGCTGGCACGTCATTTTGCCGACCGTCAGGCGGTAACCAACGGATTGCCTCGTACGGAGTTCTCTGCCGATGCCCTGCAATTCTTGAGCCGTTTGCCCTATCCGGGGAATATTCGTGAATTGAAGAACTTGGTGGAACGTACCATTCTGGTAAGTGGTAAACCGCTGCTTGATGCTTCCGATTTTGATGCGCAGTATATTCGCCACGATGACGCAAGAGTAACCGAAGGCGCAGCTCTGGCTGGTATGACTTTGGATGAAATAGAACGCCAGACTATTCTCCAGGCGTTGGACCGTTACAAAGGAAATTTGAGTCAGGTAGCTACGGCATTGGGTATCAGCCGTGCAGCACTCTATCGCCGTCTCGAAAAATATAATATAACAATGTGATAGATTTAGGCACGTGCCTAATAATATTAAGATTAACCGTAACCACAGATAACGTGCGTATAAAAGGATTCTTTTACATACTAGTCTTTCTGCTGCTGGCATTAGGTAGTGTATTGCTGTTCCTTTCCAGTCAACTGGATACAATCTTTTTCTACATAGGGGAGGGGCTGATATTTTTCATCCTCATTTATTTGACCTTTTTCTATCGTAAGATTGTGAAGCCGTTGAATACAATCGGAAGCGGTATGGAACTGTTGCGTGAGCAGGATTTCAGTAGCCGTCTTAGTCCTGTAGGCCAATATGAGGCCGATCGTGTGGTGAATATCTTCAACCGCATGATGGAACAGCTCAAGAATGAACGTCTCCGCCTGCGTGAACAGAATAATTTTCTTGATTTGCTGATTAAAGCTTCTCCGATGGGAGTGATTATAACTTCCCTTGATGAAGACCTTTCGGAATTGAATCCGATGGCTTTGAAAATGCTGGGTGTTCGTTTGGAAGACGTACAAGGCAAGAAGATGAAAGAGATTGATTCTCCGTTAGCGGTGGAATTGGCTAACCTCCCGAAAGGAGAGAAGGTAACCGTCCGTCTGAACGACTCGAATATCTACCGGTGTACTCATTCTTCTTTCATTGATCGTGGATTTCAGCATCCCTTCTACTTGGTAGAAACCCTCACCGACGAAGTGATGAAAGCGGAAAAGAAAGCATACGAGAAAGTGATTCGCATGATTGCCCACGAAGTGAACAACACGACTGCCGGCATTACTTCCACACTGGATACGGTAGAACAAGCCCTTTCCAGCGAAGAAGGAATGGAAGACATCTGCGACGTGATGCGTGTATGTACCGACCGTTGTTTCTCGATGAGTCGTTTCATCACTCGTTTTGCCGATGTGGTGAAAATCCCCGAACCGACACTTTCTTCTGTCAATCTGAATGATTTGGTTTTCACCTGCAAGCGGTTTATGGAAGGAATGTGTAATGACCGTCGCATTGCACTCCGCATGGAAATAGACGAAAGTGTGAAAGATGTGATGCTGGATGCCGCTTTGTTTGAGCAAGTACTCGTAAATATCATCAAAAATGCAGCGGAAAGCATTGAAGCCGATGGGGAAATAATAGTCCGCACCCTCGCTCCGGCTACTGTTGAAGTGATAGATAACGGTCAGGGAATCAGCAAAGAAACAGAAGCTAAACTGTTCAGTCCTTTCTTCTCTACCAAACCGAACGGTCAGGGAATCGGACTCATCTTTATTCGCGAAGTACTGATGCGTCATGGGTGCACATTCTCTTTGCGAACCTATGCCGACGGACTGACCCGATTCCGTATTACTTTCCCCTAATTGTGTCAAATAAGAACATTTCTTCCGTCAAATAGACCTTTTTTTGTCTTGAAATCACTCCTACCTTTGCCCCGCTCAATTCAATAGGATTTAAGGTATGAGATTAATGAAAAAAGGCACATTGACGTTCTTTCTTTTATTGGCTATCAGTATTCCGCTCAGTGCGCAGTATGTGGTACAAGGGGTGGTGACTGATTCTCTGACCAAAGAACCTTTGCCTTATGCATCTGTACGCTTAAAAGACACGACCGAAGGAACTACTACCGGAAGCGACGGACGCTTTTACTTCAAAACCCACCGCTCCGAAGCAGTGCTTGTAATCTCTGTAATCGGATATAATGACTATGTCCGCACCATTCGCCCTGCCCGTAATGCATCCTATAAAGTAGCACTTGCGCCTACCGAATACGCGCTTGGTGAAGTGGTAGTCAAACCCAAACGTGAGCACTACCGGAAGAAAGATAATCCCGCCGTAGAATTTGTCCGCCGCATGATTGAAAGCCGTGACAACTACTCTCCCTACGAGAAAGACTTCTGGCAACGCGAACGTTATGAAAAGACCACCTTTGCGTTGAATAACTTCGATGAAGAGAAACAGAAAAAATGGCTATATCGTAAATTTGATTTCCTGACAGAATATGTAGATACTTCTGCCGTTACCGGTAAACCGATTCTGACGGTATCAGCCCGTGAACTGCTTGCCACAGACTATTACCGGAAATCTCCCCGTTCCGAGAAGCAATGGGTGAAAGGACGCAAACAGGCCGGTGTCGATGAGTTTCTCTCTAAACAAGGGATGCAGGCAGCCATCAATGAAGTCTTCAAAGACGTCGATATCTACGAAAACAACATTTCCCTGTTTACGAATAAGTTTGTCAGTCCCTTGTCCCGTATCGGCACAGGCTTTTATAAATATTACCTGATGGACACGTTGCAGATTGCCGGAGAGCCTTGTGCAGACCTTGCTTTCACGCCTTTTAATTCCGAGTCTTTCGGTTTCAACGGACACCTGTATGTGACGCTCGACTCTACTTACTTTGTTAAACGTGCCGTATTCAACTTTTCCAAAAAGATAAACCTGAACTTTGTAGACTACATGTTGCTCGAACAGGAATTTAAGCGCGCTGAAGACGGCACACGCCTGCTCGATCATGAAAGTATCACTGTTGAGTTTAAACTGACCGAAGGACAGGACGGTATTTTTGCCCGCCGGGTAGCGGATTACAGCAACTACACCTTTACGCCGACTGCTGAAGCCGACAAAGCCTTCACCAAACCCGAACGTATTATTGAAGAGACGGAAGCCCTGTCGCGTCCCGAATCATTCTGGGCGGAGAATCGTCCGCAAGCCGCCATCTCCCAGCAGGAAAACTCGGTAGACCGCCTGATGACACAATTACGCAGTTATCCGGTGTATTACTGGACGGAGAAAGTGCTTTCCATTCTCTTTACGGGATATATTCCCACCTCCAAAGAAGCACCACTTTTCTATATCGGCCCGATGAATGCCACTATCAGCGGTAACACATTGGAAGGCCCCCGTATCCGTGCCGGAGGTATGACTACCGCCTGGCTCAATCCGCACCTGTTTGGCAAAGGATATGTGGCTTACGGGTTTAAAGATGAAAGAGTGAAAGGATTGGCGGAACTGGAATATTCTTTCAAGAAGAAGAAAGAATACGCCAATGAATTTCCCATCCATTCATTGAAATTGCGTTACGAATCAGATGTGAACCAGTATGGACAAAATTACCTGTATACAAGCAAAGACAATGTGTTCTTGGCCTTGAAACGTGAGAAGGACGACCGTATCGGCTATTTCCGGCAGGCGGAGATGACCTATACCAATGAGTTTTATTCCGGCTTTTCTTTCCAGTTGACAGCGCGTACACGGAAAGATGAGTCCTCCTACCTGATTCCTTTTTTAAAGAAAGAAGGAGATACCTACACCCCGGTAAAAGATTTCTCTATCAGTGCCGCAGAGTTGAAGTTGCGTTATGCTCCGAATGAGAAATTCTTCCAGACTCAATGGAACCGTTTTCCCGTATCGTTGGATGCACCGGTGTTTACCTTGTCGCATACCATTGCCGGAAAAGGAGTGTTGGGCAGCGATTACACTTACAATCATACCGAAGCCGGTATTCAGAAACGCTTCTGGTTTTCCGCGTTCGGCTATACGGACGTTATACTAAAAGCAGGTAAAGTGTGGGATAAAGTACCTTTCCCGTTGCTTATCATGCCTAATGCCAACCTTTCTTATACCATCCAACCGGAATCTTACTCGTTGATGAATGCGATGGAGTTTATGAACGATGAATATTTCTCGTGGGATGTTACTTATTTCCTCAACGGATGGCTGTTCAACCGGGTACCGTTGTTGAAAAAACTAAAATGGAGGGAAATAGTTTCCTGTCGTGGATTATATGGACATTTGAGCGATAAAAACAACCCGGCTTTGAGCGACGGTTTGTTCGCTTTTCCGATAGAGAACACACAAACAATGGGAAAAACACCTTATGTGGAGGCGGGTGTCGGTATTGAAAACATTTTCAAGGTGTTACGTTTGGACTATATCTGGAGGCTCACTTATCGTGATTCGCCCGGGATTGACAGATCAGGCTTGAGAATAAGTCTCCACATGACCTTTTAAAAGTTAAATCCTGCTAATTGCAATGTTTATATGACAAATAAAGACTGTATTAGTAATTAATTAATCTTATTTTTGCATCAATTTTAGTTTAATTTTAATAGAATAGAAATGAAACAAGAAATTAAACCCGCTACCGGGCGTCTTGGCGTCTTGGTAGTCGGAGTGGGTGGTGCGGTAGCTACCACGATGATTGTAGGTACACTAGCCTCTCGCAAGGGACTGGCAAAACCGATAGGATCTATTACACAGTTAGCCACAATGCGCATGGAGAACAACGAAGAAAAACTCATCAAGGACGTTGTGCCTTTGACGAATTTGGAAGACATTGTTTTCGGAGGATGGGATATTTTCCCGGACAACGCATACGAAGCTGCTATGTACGCCGAGGTTTTGAAAGAAAAAGACCTGAATGGAGTAAAAGAAGAGTTGGAAGCTATCAAACCGATGCCGGCTGCTTTCGATCACAACTGGGCAAAACGTCTGAACGGTACACACGTGAAGAAGGCTGCTACCCGTTGGGAAATGGTAGAACAACTTCGTCAGGATATCCGCGACTTCAAAGCTGCTAACAACTGCGAACGCGTAGTGGTGCTTTGGGCTGCAAGTACTGAAATTTACATTCCGCTGTCTGACGAACACATGTCACTCGCTGCTTTAGAGAAAGCAATGAAGGAAAACAATACAGACGTGATTTCTCCGAGTATGTGTTACGCGTATGCTGCTATTGCAGAAGGTGCTCCGTTCGTAATGGGGGCTCCTAACTTGTGTGTGGATACTCCTGCTATGTGGGAATTCTCTAAACAAAAGAATGTACCTATCTCCGGTAAAGACTTCAAGAGTGGTCAGACACTGATGAAAACCGTATTGGCTCCGATGTTCAAAACCCGTATGCTGGGTGTGAACGGTTGGTTCTCTACCAATATCCTCGGTAACCGCGACGGTGAAGTGCTTGATGATCCGGACAACTTCAAGACAAAAGAAGTCAGCAAGCTGTCTGTAATCGACACTATCTTCGAACCGGAAAAATATCCGGATCTCTACGGAGATGTTTATCATAAAGTACGTATCAACTACTATCCTCCCCGCAAAGACAACAAAGAAGCATGGGACAACATCGACATCTTCGGATGGATGGGCTACCCGATGGAAATCAAGGTGAACTTCCTTTGCCGCGACTCTATCCTTGCAGCTCCTATCGCTCTTGACCTTGTGTTGTTCAGCGACTTGGCAATGCGTGCAGGTATGTGTGGCATCCAGACTTGGTTGTCATTCTTCTGCAAGAGCCCGATGCACGATTTCGAACATCAGCCCGAACACGACTTGTTTACACAATGGAGAATGGTAAAACAGACATTGCGTAACATGATTGGTGAAAAAGAACCTGATTACTTAGCTTAATCAGTAACCCCAAATAATAAGTTGAGATTGAGATTTACCATCCTATAAAGACTGGTGGATGCTCAACCTCAACTTTTACTTTTTTATTGTACAAATTCCCCATTCGTTGGGGGACTCGTGACACAACCGACTCGTAGTTTGTAATTAGTAATTAGTAATAAATGAAGCGTCCTCCCTTTCTACCTGTTTTTATAGGCACGGGCTTTGGCTCCGGTTTTTCTCCTTTTGCTCCCGGCACGGCTGGGGCGTTACTGGCTTCTATCATTTGGATTGCACTTTATTTTCTCTTTCCTTTCTCTTGGGTATTATGGCTGACTGCCGCTTTGGTGATTGTATTTACATTCGCCGGCATTTGGGCTGCCGATAAGCTGGAGACTTATTGGGGAGAAGATCCTTCGCGTGTGGTAGTGGATGAGATGGTGGGAGTGTGGATACCGTTGTTGGCTGTTCCCAATGATGACAAATGGTTTTGGTACGTGATTGCGGCTTTTGCCTTGTTCCGCATCTTTGATATAGCCAAACCGTTGGGCATACGTCGTATGGAAAGCCTGAAAGGTGGGGTAGGGGTCATGATGGACGATGTTTTGGCGGGAGTGTATAGTTTTATATTGTTAGTGGGAGCGAGATGGGTGATTGGCTGAAAAAAGTTGCACGGATGATTTCCCAGAAAGGCGGCATCTTCATGTTTTTGAGGGCGCAGCTTTCTGCTCAAATGGCAACTATTGCAGACTTTCTCGTTACGATTCTTCTAGTCAGGCTGTTTGATGTCTACTATGTATATGCTACCTTGGCGGGGGCTATCTATGGAGGAATCGTTAATTGCGTTATCAACTATAAATGGACTTTTAAATCGAAAGGAAAGAAAACACACGTTGCTGTAAAATTTATCCTTGTATGGGTTTGCAGCGTTTGGCTCAATACGTGGGGAACGTATGCACTGACGGAATCATTGGCGAAGATTCCCTGGGTACGCAACACACTTAGCCTGTATTTCGGAGATTTCTTCATTATCCCTAAAGTGGTAGTGGCAATCATCGTGGCACTGTTTTGGAATTATAATATGCAGCGCTTTTTTGTTTACCGGAATATAGATATCAGAAGTTTATTCGGAAAAAGAAACTGAAAAAACGGATTGAAAAGACTGATGAGAAAACGAAAGAATTAGATATATACAGATTGAGAAAACAGAAGATTTAGATAAAAATAGCTATAAACAGATTTAAACAGATGAATTACAGAGATTATTTACAACAGTTGATTTATAAGATTATCAATCCCCTGATACGCGGAATGATTAAAATAGGAATCACTCCTAACTTTATCACCACTACCGGATTTATCCTGAATGTAGTAGCGGCAGGTATGTTTGTATATGCCGGCATATATGGCGGACAGAACGATTTAGCCATTATCGGCTGGGCAGGAGGTGTGATTTTGTTTGCCGGACTGTTCGATATGATGGACGGACGTGTAGCTCGCCTAGGCAACATGAGTTCCAAGTTCGGTGCGCTTTACGATTCAGTACTCGACCGTTACAGTGAATTGATGACTTTCTTTGGTATCTGTTACTATTTATCAATGAAAGATTATTTCCTTTATGCACTCATTGCATTTGTGGCACTAATCGGTTCACTGATGGTAAGCTACGTGCGTGCCCGTGCCGAAGGCTTAGGAATTGAATGTAAAGTCGGATTCATGCAACGTCCGGAACGCGTAGTGCTGACCAGTCTCGGAGCTTTGTTCTGTGGCGTTTTCAAAGATATCACCGCTTTCGAACCAATCCTGATTATGATTGTTCCTCTGGCTTTTGTTGCCCTGTTTGCCAATATCACGGCATTTGCTCGTGTGAGACATTGCTACAAAGCGATGAAAGAATGAATTAATTTACTATTGGACGATTTACTATTTACATCGTACATCCTAAATAGTACATCGTAAATAGTCTAATAGTAAATAGTCTAGTTGTCTAATCAAAACATTATAATGATAAAGAATATTCAAATGCCGTCGAAGAGAGAAGCCCTGACTGTGACAGTCATTATGGCTCTTTTCCTTTTGCTGACAAGTATCTTCATCGGGCTTCGTTCCGAGCACCTGTTAATGGCGGTACTCTATTTAGTTTTATTTTTTGCCGGATTACCTACTCGTAAGTTGGCTGTGGCCCTGTTACCTTTCGCCATTTTTGGAATCTCGTATGACTGGATGCGTATTTGCCCCAACTACGAAGTGAACCCGATTGATGTGGCCGGACTGTATAATCTCGAAAAGTCTCTTTTCGGAGTAATGGATAATGGTCTTCTGGTTACTCCTTGCGAATACTTCGCTGCACACAACTGGCCGATAGCGGACGTTTTTGCCGGAATCTTCTACCTTTGTTGGGTTCCCGTTCCCATCCTGTTCGGTCTTTGCCTGTATTTCAAGAAGGAAAGAAAAACCTACCTTCGCTTTGCGTTAGTATTCTTGTTTGTCAATTTGATTGGTTTTGCCGGTTGCTGCGCGAGGCCAAAAGCGCTCATACCGTATATCAGACCAAAGTTGATCACTTTCGCCATGCGGCGCTGATCCGGCGTCACTTGATCCAAAGGCGTATGGAATACTTCCGCAGCCGTTGAGCGGTGAATATCTTCGCCGCGCGAAAAGGCCGAGAGCAATCCCGCATCCTGAGAAAGGTGCGCCATGATGCGAAGTTCCACCTGCGAATAGTCCGCGTCAATCAGCACATGGTCCTTGTCGGGCGCGACGAACATCCGGCGCAGCTCACGGCCAAGCTCGGTGCGGACCGGGATATTCTGGAGATTGGGGTCGGTCGAGGAAAGACGGCCGGTCGCCGTGACCATCTGCTGGAAATGCGTGTGGATGCGGTTGTCCTTCGGGTCCACGACCGCAAGCAGGCCGTCCACGTAGGTGGACAGCAGCTTGGCGTAGGTGCGGTATTTCAGGATCTCGTCAATGACCGGGCTGTAGGGGCGCAGGCTTTCCAGTGTCTCGGCGTCGGTGGAGTAGCCGCGCGCCGTCTTTTTGCGCGGCGGCAGGCCCAGCTTGTCGAACAGCGCCTCGCCCAGCTTCTTGGGACTATTTACATTGAACTCATAACCGACTTCTGTATAAATATTGTGCAGGATACCGTCCAGCTCGCCCCGCAGGCTGTCACCGAAGGCGCGGATGCCGTCGGCGTCAATCGCAAAGCCGATGCGCTCCATGTCGGCCAGCACCCGGGCCAGCGGCAGCTCCATCTCGTCCAGCAGCTTGCGCTGGCCGCTCTCGTCCAGCGCGGCGGCCAGCGTGTCGCACAGGCCCGCCAGCACGCCCGCATCGGGCGCGGCCTCACAGGCAAAGGCGGCGTGTACGCCGTACTCGGCGGCCAGGGAGTGTACCTCATAGCCGCTGGCCGACGGGTTTAAAAGATACGCGGCCAGCTTGCCGTCAAAGCGCAGCGCACTGCCGATGCCGCCGTGCTCCAGCGCCAGGCGGTAGAGCGGCTTTGCGTCGAAGGCCCAAAGCTCGGCGCCGCTGTCCAGAATCGCGGCCAGCCGGTCCGTGTCGGGCAGGTAGACGTCCTGCCCCTGCACAAGGTACCAATCGCCGTCGGCATTCCGGGCGGCGTAGAAGCGGCCCTCCAGCAGCAGCGGCAGGGGGGACGGCTCGACGGTCTCAAGCGGTGCGGCATTCTCGGATGGGGCGGGCGCGGTGCCGCCGTTCAGGCCCCAGCGATCCACCAGCTTGTGCATTTCCAGTGCGGCCAGCAGCTGCGCGGCGGCAGCGGGGTCACCGGGCTGGCGCAGGTAGGCGGCAGGGTCGGTCTCGATGGGCGCGTCCTTGCGGATCGTGCCCAGCATATAGGACAGGTCGGCCTTGTCGCGGTTGGCGGTCAGCTTGGCGCGCTGCCCCGGCTTGACGGCCTTGTCGTCGATGTTGTCATAGACGCCTTGCAAACTGCCGAACTTCGAAATCAGCGCCAGCGCGGTTTTTTCGCCGATGCCGGGCACGCCGGGGATGTTGTCCGACGCATCGCCCATCAGGCTTTTGACGTCGATGAGCTGCGGCGGCTCGATGCCGTACTTCTCGCGGATGGCGGCGGGGTCCATGGGGAGGGTCTCTTTGTTGGTCGCCAGCAGCACGGTGGTGGCATCGTCCACAAGCTGCAAGCTGTCACGGTCACCGGTAGCCAGCAGCGTCGTGCCGCCCGCGGCCTCGCACGCTGCGGCCAGCGTGCCGAGAATATCACACCTGATATCGATGTGGTTGTTTATACCGCTGCGATCCATCCTGATAACCCTGAATTTGCCGCTGCCAAAGCAGCCGGTTTATACTATGCCGGTGACCCGAGCTCCAAAGCATCCAGCGAAATCGGCGGCAACATTTCTACGAACGCCGGCGGCAGCCGTGTTGTTAAATACGGTACGACACGCGATCAGGTGTATTGGCTGGAAATCGTTACCCCGACCGGTGAAATTACCCGCGTTGGCAAACGGTTACAGAAAAATACGACCGGCTATGCGCTGGAAAAATTGATCTGCGGCTGTGAAGGTACGCTGGGTATCGTCACCAAAGTCTGCCTCAAATTGCGCCCCATTGCTCCGTTCCACTTCGATTTGGTCGGCATTTTCAAAAATGTCCTCGCCCAAAAGGCCCTCCAGTTCATTCACCGGCACATCGCCGCCCACCTCATACACGCCGTCCGCCAGCGTGACGACGGCATTGTCGTCCTCGTGCTCGTCGTCCAGATCGCCCACGATCGTCTCCAGCAGGTCCTCCATGGTCACCATGCCTTCCGTGCCGCCGTATTCGTCTACGACGATGGCCAGGTGCACACGCGCTTTCTGAAATGCGTGCAGCAGGTTGGAGCACGTCATACCCTCGGGCAC
>OKRY01002173.1_pt1 | contig 15512 bp, 15 predicted proteins | sample 1601121 | NCBI WGS metagenome assembly OKRY01 (sample SAMEA3541546, study PRJEB24748) | human gut metagenome | biome: human gut; feature: human-associated habitat; material: faeces | place: China | collected 2012
AGGTCCGAATGGACGATGACACCATTCTGCACACGGTTTTCTTTTTCAAACAGCGCACAGAGGGCATTGCATTTCCGGTCTGCAAGGTGCTCTTCCCGGAGCAGCGAATTGCTGAAGGTGAGCCGGGCCGATATGCCATATTCCTGCATCAGTGCAAGCACCCGGTGCGGCTGTGCATCGCCAAAGCCAGTGCGGCCCCCGCCCCAGATGCAGTCGGCCGGTGCACCGTAGACCGAACCGATCTCGCACCAGTCGTAAAAATATTCCCTGTGTTCACGGAACAGCGGCAGAAACACACGGTACAGTTCATAAAATTCAAACAGTCCCGGAAGATGATAATATGCCGTGCCGCGTTCGTGCTGTACCATTGCCGTGTGTGTTCCTCATTTCTGTAAGTTTCAGCTTCCCTGCAGCAGCTTTTGCGCTGCACCCGGAGATCTTTTTGCCAGTATAGCACAGTCCTGCCGGGAAAGAAATCATCTTCCTCTTGACCTTGAGCGCACTCCAAGTTTTATCATGTGCATGCTGGTGATCTTATCTTTCTCATTATATTCCTTTCTCTGCGAAAGAACAAGAAGTATCTTCATGTCTGACATGAAAAAACAGATTTTTGATCTTCCTTACCACTCCTGAAAGAACGAGACGAACTTTGCCCAGCTTTCGCGCCTTGCTTTACAGCACAGCGCCTGTTCTGTCAAGAGATGAAACGTTTTTCGTGCATTGCGAAAAATGTTTCGGTTCACATGCTCTGCGGCTCGATCTTCACCGTTCTGCCGCCCAGGTTTTCGTAAATGCGGTGGGAGACTGAGAGCACCGTACGGCCTGCAGAGGCGCGGCGCAGTGCTTCCAGCACACGGGCTTCCGTTTCAGCGTCCAGATTTGCCGTAACCTCGTCCAGCAAAAGCACAGCCGGGTCCGCCGCCGCAGCGCGGGCAATAGACAGCAGCTGCCACTCGCCCTGCGAGAACATGCCATCGCTGCAAACGGTGTCATAGCTTTCCGGCAGGGCCTGAATGGCTTCGTCAATGCCCGCAAGCTTTGCCGCATTCCGTGCCATCTCTGCAGTGATCTGCGGATCGCCCAGCGTAATCTGCTCCAGCACGGTGCCCGGCACACGGGAGAAATGCTGCTCCACGCAGCCGATGCAGGTGCGGCGCTCGCGGTCGGTGATGCGTGCCACATCCACGCCGCCAATGGTAACAGTGCCCGCCTGCGGCTGGTACAGGCCCAGCAGAAGCTTGAACACCGTGCTCTTGCCCGCACCGGTGCGGCCCACCAGCGTGACCTGCCCGCCCTGCTTTACCGTCATGGAGAAATCACTCAGGATGGGCTTTTCGCCATAGCCGAAGGTCACATGCGCAAGCTCCACATCCCCGCGCGCAGCGGTCCGGTGCTCGGCAGGGATCGTGCGCTCCGGCTGGGCGAGAAAGGCATCGATGCGCTTGACACCCGCCATGGCCGACTGGATGGTCTGGATCTCCATGCCAAGGCTTTCAATGGGAGCAAAAATGCGGGAAATGTAGTTGATGATCGCCACCGAGGTACCCACCGACATCCCAAAGAATGTAAGCACCATGGCATTGCCGGAAGCGGAAAGCAGCATCACGATGCCTGCCACCACCGCGTTCAGCGCCAGCACCACCGGCGAATAGATGGCATCGTAAAAATTGGTGCGCTCCATAGCGGCGTAGCTCTCGCCGATGCAGCGGTCATAGCGGCGTTCCCTATAGCTTTCCAGCCCCAGCGCCCGGATGGTGCGGATGTTGTGCAGCGTCTCCGGCACCTGACCGGAGACAGCCGCAACGGCACGGCGGTTATCCAGTTGTGCGGCCAGCATCCGCTTTTGCACATGGCGGGTGAACACCGCAAACAGCGGCAGCACCAGCAGCAGCACCAGCGCAATGCCGGTGTTTTTTACCGCGATGACCGCCATGATGGAAATGATGCGGCAGGCATCTGCCGCCATGCTGATGATGCCGGAGGTGAACAGCGCTTCCACCGTGTCCACATCGCCGGAAAAGCGTGCCGCCACCTCGCCGGGGTTCTGGCCTGCCAGCGTGCTTGCGGGCAGCCGGGTAAGCTTCCGGGACATTTCCGACCGCAGCGCGTGGGTCATTTTCTGGCCAAAGAGCACCAGCAGGCTTTCCTGCGCGGAGGAAAGCCCCCCTTCCAGCGCCAGACCGCCAAAGTAAAGCAGCACTGCTGCAATGGTGAGCGGGATGCCTGCGGTGAGCCGGTCAATGATACCGGCCAGCAGCAGCGGCGGCAGCAGTGATGCCACCACCGATGCCGCCACGCACAGGATGGTGCCCGCCGTGAGCAGATGATGCGACATGGCGGCCATGCGGATGGTTTCAAATACGCCGTTATCCTTTTTACTCTTCATCCAGATCGCCTTCTTTCTGCACCGTCTGGCTCTCGTACAGCTGGCGGTACAGCGGAACCGTTTCCATCAGCTGGGCATGGGTACCAACGGTGGTTTTACCGCCGTCCATAAAGATCACCTTCTGCATCTGCGGAAAGTGGTACAGCCGGTGCGAGATGAGGAAGACCACCTTATCCTTTGCATCGCTCTGCAAATCGGCAAACACGGTATCCTCGGTATGGCGGTCCAGCGCAGAGAACGGGTCGTCCAGGATCAGCACCGGGCGCGGGTGGGCCAGCGTTCTTGCCAGTGCCAAGCGCTGGGCCTGACCGCCGGAAAGGCGGGTGCCGCTGGGGCCGATGACGGTATCCACACCGTTTTCCATGGCCAGCACTTCGCCATCCAACGCGGCGGCAGCAAGCCACGGCATGGCATCCTGTTCACTGCCGCAGAGAACATTGTTCTGCACTGTATCGGCGCTCAGCTCCGGATCATGGCCCAAGTAACCAACGGTGGCGGAGATCTGCCGCGGGGTCAGGGCAGCAAATTCCGTTTTGCCAAATTTTGCCGAGCCGCCGTAGGGTGCCTCGCACAGGAACACCCTGCCAAAGGTGGATTTGCCGCAGGCCACCGGGCCGGTGATGCCAATGATATCGCCGGGGTGCGCCGTCAGGCTCAGGCCGGAAAAGATGGGTCCCTCGCCATAGGCAAAGGAGAGGTTTTCCAGCGTCACGTCCTGCGCCGCCGGGATATTCAATGCTTCCAGCTGTTCCGGCTGCTTCATCAGTGGCTTGATGCGCTTCCACGAGACCTCGGCTTTCTGCACCGAGTTGAACAGCTTTGCCACCTTGGAGGATTTGACCACCAGTTTCGTGAAGCAGGAAAGGAAGGTGGTGAACGCCGCAATGTCCCATGTGCTCCAGCCGGAGCCGAGCACATTTTTAGCGCCGAACCACAAAATGAACAGCACGCCTGCCTCAGACGCTGCCAGATACAGCGGCGGCAGAGCGGACTGCCACACATTGTTGCGCACGGCTGTTTTTTCGTAGGTGTTCAGGGCTTCCTCGTACTTTTCTACGCGGGCATCCTCACAGCCGTAAATGCGGTAGGTCACAGCATTCCGGGCGCGGTCGAGGGTGGCAGCGCTCAGCGCACTTGCCGCCTTTTTGTACGCCGCACCGGCGCGCTGCACCGGCTTTTTCATCCATGCCGCGCACATGTAGGAAAACGGCGTGAACAGCAGGCTGAGCAGCGCCAGCCGCCAGTCGTACACCAGCAGCATCACAGCATAGCCCACCAGCGCCACGCCGGTATCAAAGATCTCGGTGGTGAACTTGCGCATCCCCTCTACGCAGTCATCCACATCCGAGATGGCCTTGGTCATCAGTTCACCGGCACCTTCTTTTTCCAGCGCCGCCCGGCTCTGCCGCACCAGATTGGCATACAGGATGCCCTTCATCCGGCGGTTGATGTTGTTGGCAAAGCGGCGGACATAAAAGCGCTTGATAAAGCGCGCCGCCTGCACCGCCAGCGTGACCACGATATAGGCCAGCACCAGCATGGCCATTTTTGCCGCCGTCTCGCTGCCGCCCAGAATGTCGGCAAGGCACTGGGCCAGCCGGCCCTCGAACCAAGGCGTTGCCAGCAGGCCGATGTTATACACAAGGCCCGACAGCGTGACAAAGGCCAGCGGAAGCCACTCTGCTTTGAAATAGAAGAGCACCCTGTCCGGGCGGAACGTTTTATCCTTTTTCATGAGCAGCCTCACCTCCTGCAGCTTTCCGGAAATGCGGGAAGCCCGCGCGGCTCTCGGTCTTGGATGCTGTGTACAGCTTGTTCAGCGCAGCGGCAAAGGCAGCGGCTTCCTCGGCGGTGAGCACATTGGTCAGGTATTCGTAAAAGGCCGCTTCGATCTCTGCCTTGGAGGATCTCAGGCTTTCCGCCTTTTGGGTGGGATACAGCAGCTGGCTGCGCCGGTCGCTGGGGGCATCTCTGCGGATCAGAAGACCCTTTGCTTCCAGATTTTTTGTCCGCCGCGCAATGGCAGCCTTATCTGCGTGCAGCAGTTCCGCCAGCTGCGCCTGCGTGCAGCCGGGGTGATGCCGCACTGCATGGATCAGGTCGATCTCTGCTGTGCCGACCCCTTCCTCCCGCATCGTGAGCAGGACCAGTTTTTCCGCTTCGCGTGCGATCTTTGTGATTTTTCGTTCCGTAATATCCATAGGCTCCTCCGGGCTTCATTGCAGAAAGTTGTATCTACATCGTTGTATGTACAATCAATAGTATAGCATCTCGTTTCCAAAATGCAAACAGTTCTTTTTGTGCCCGTATTTTTGCAATGCTGGCAGGCTCCACACCCAGTGCATGGGCCGCGCCTGTACAGACCAGCCATGTGCTGCGGCATTGCCCGCTTTTGGCGTTTGCCGCAGTCCTTTCCCACGTCGGGGCCGTCACAAGCCCATTTCCACATCATGTCAACAGGTTTATAGCATCAAAACAGCCCTGACCGTGTCCGCTGTAAAAGCAGGCAGACGATCAGGGCTGTTTTTCCGTATTTCTTTATTTCAGCCGGTCAGCAGGCATCCACATTCTTGGTGACCATCACGTCACTGTCCAGCCCGCAGACGTTGTGCAACACGATGGTGCCTGCCTTGACGGGGGCGGTCAGCACCACCTTGCGGATCTCGTCCATCACCGGGAAGATCATATCCTTGGGGACAGCCTTGGTCAGGCGCACGCTGGTAACAGGCAGCTCGCCGCCCTTGACCAGCACTGAGCTAGCGATGGTGCGGCGGGGCGCACTCAGCTCCTGACGGACATACTGTTCGCCGCGGGGGCAGGTGTGACCGGTGACCGAGATCACCTGACCATTTTCAACTTCGGCTTCGATCTCGCAGCCGTTGGGGCAGACGATACAGGTAAATTGCTTTTTCATTCCACCGACACCTCCAGTGCGCCCGTTTCCTGCAGCTTGGCAGCAGAGACCTTGAACTGGATCATCTCCGCAGGAATGGCTTTCTTCATCTTCTTGGCAGCAACTTCCACACCGTTCTGGCGCACCACGATGCGGCAGTCACGGTAGTGGTTCCGCACGCGCAGCGACAGGCTAAAGTCGTTCTTGCCGCTGACCTTCTGCGGAATGGTGTGGCCCACGCCCTCGCCGCACTTCACGTCCAGCGTGCAGGGGTCGATGCCCTTGCCCTCAACGTAGGCGGCAGCGTGGCGTGCCAGTGCCTCGGACTCCATGGAAACAAAGTCCACCAGATCATGCACATGCAGCACATTGCCGGCAGAGAACACGCCGGGCACGTTGGTCTGCAGGTTCTCGTCCACCACAGCGCCGTTGGTGTGGGGGTCAATGGCGATGCCGGCATCCTCCAGCAGCTTGTTCTCCGGGATCAGGCCCACGGAGAGGATCAGCGTATCACACTTGTACTCCTTCTCGGTGCCGGGGATGGGCCGACGGTTCGCGTCCACCTCGGAGATGGTCACGCCGGTCAGACGGTCACGGCCATGGATCTCGGTGACGGTGTGGCTGAGATAGAGCGGGATATTGTAGTCATCCAGACACTGCACGATGTTGCGCGGCAGGCCGGAGGGGTAAGGCATCAGCTCGAACACTGCCTGCACATGAGCGCCTTCCAGCGTCATGCGGCGTGCCATGATCATGCCGATATCGCCGGAGCCGAGGATGACGACCTCCTTGCCGGGCATCCGGTTGTAGAGGTTCATGTAAGCCTGCGCGGTGCCTGCGGTGAACACGCCCGCCGGACGCTCGCCGGGAATGCCCAGTGCGCCGCGGCTGCGCTCCTTGCAGCCCATGGCAAGCACCACAGCCTTTGCCTGATACTGGCGCAGGCCGCTGCGGGTGGAAGCGGTGACGACACGATCCTCCGTCAGGCTCAGCACCGTGGCGCTGGTCTCGTAAGGGATCTCACGCTTGTTCACTTCATCAATGAACGCCTGTGCATATTCCGGGCCGGACAGGCTCTCGCCGAAGCGGCCCAGACCGAAACCGTCATGGATGCACTGGCGCAGGATGCCGCCCAGCATCGCCTCGCGCTCCAGAATGATCATGTTGCGGATGCCCTGCTTGTGCAGCTCCACCGCTGCGGCAAGACCTGCGGGGCCGCCGCCGATAATCACAACGTCTTTCTGTTCCATCGCTCAGTTCTCCTCCTTCCGCATGGTTCCGGTCAGGACCCATGACCCCTGACGGCTGTAACGCACATTCTCCGGCTCAGTGCCCAGCTCCTGCTCAATGAAGTGTTCGATCTTCATCTGGCAGAAGCCGCCCTGACAGCCGCCCATCATGGCGCGGGTGCGGTACTTGATGCCGGTCATGGTGGAAACGCCCAGCGGGTTGTGGATAGCCTGCAGGATCTCGGCCTTGGTCACTTCCTCACAGCTGCAGATCATCTCGCCGTAATCGGGGTCCTGCGCGATGAGCTCTGCCTGCTGTTCCGGCGTGCACTCGGCAAACTTGACGATGCCCTTGTGGTGCGGGTCAAAGTCTGGGTTTACCTCAAACTTTTCGCGCTCCTGCATCAGGCCGATGACGTAGCGGGCCAGCGGCACGCTGCCGGTCAGGCCCGGGGATTCAATGCCCACGAGGTTGACGGCATTGGGTGCCACGTCGTCCCGGATCTCCACCTTCCAGTCCTGAATGGCACCGTTTTCATCCACCCACTTGGGCTGGATGCCGGCGAAGGTGCGGATCTGATCCTTTTTGAAGATGTGGGGCCACAGCTTTGCGCCCTCCACGGCCAGACTGTCCATGTTGGCCTGCGGCACGCTGTAATCGTCCAGCACATCGGTGTTCTCGGCATCCGGGCCCACGGTGACGTTGCCGTCCACGGTGGGGGTGATGTGGATGCCCATATAGGTGTTGCTGGGCACCGGGTACACCGGCATGGGCAGCAGCTTGCCCATGCGCTTGTGCAGGATGATGTAGTTGCTGCGGGAGCCGATGACACGGTAGCCTGTCAGGCCCAGCAGGTCGGAGATCTGCTTTGCGCCCAGACCAGCGGCGTTGACCACCCAGCGGGTGCAGAAATCGCCATGGGCAGTATGCAGGTAGTACAGCTCATTTTCCCGGGTGATAGCCTCTACCTTGTGGTCAAAGAAGAAGTCCACGCCGTTGGCGTGTGCGTTCTCGGCCAGTGCCACCGTATACAGGAACGGGTCCATGATGCCGCTGTTTTTGGACCACATGGCAAACTTGCCCACCACGGCGGGCACCAGCTCGTGCAGCTTTGCTTCATCGATCATCTCCAGGCCGGTGCAGCCGTTGACAGCGCCCTGCTTCATGGTGCGCTCCAGCTGCTCCATGTCCTCGGGGGTGTTGCCCACCAGAACCTTGCCGCAACGCTTGAACGGGAAGTTCAGCTCTTCGGCCAGCTGGCCCATGATCTTGTTGCCTTCTACGCAGCACTTCGCTTTCAGGCTGCCAATGGGGTTGGCAAAGCCGCCGTGCACCACCGCAGAGTTGCGGCCACTGGTCTCGTTGCAGACATCCAGATTTTTTTCCAGCACTGCAATGCTCAATTTGTAGCGCGAAAGTTCGCGTGCAATGGCGCTGCCCACGACACCCGCACCGATGATGACCACATCGTATTGTTTTTTCATGGTATCCACCTTTCTTCCTGATTTGGAGATCCGGCTTTTATGTTATATATTTCATTGACTAAAATATATAACATTTCGTATTCTCTGTCAAGCCGTTTCCGGCAAAAAACTGCACAAAAATATGCCGCATCTTTTGGCATAGATACGGCATTTCTGAACGTGATACAGTTGTTTCAGGCTTTGAAATAGTGTGGGAATGCTTCCCGGATCGCAGAAAGGTTCTCCGTGTAGCGCTGCATATGCTGCCCGGCAATGCGGTGTGCTGCCGCCGCATCCTTCTGTTCAATGGCTTTCAGCAGGCTGACGTGATCTTCGTAGATCGTTTTTGCGGGCCTGCAGCGGAAGCTGAGGATGGTGGTGCGGTCAAAATGCGGAGCCAGATTTTCCACCAGATCGTACCAGTACGGGCAGCCGCACTGCACATAAAGCAGCCGGTGGAACCCCTTGTCCAGCTCAAAGATCTTTTCTTCCTGTGCACGCTCAATGTACATGCGCCAGAGCGCCACGTTCTCCCACAGCTGGTCGATATCCGCCGGGGTCAGCTTTTCGCACGCCATGCGGGCGATCTCTGCTTCCAGCACAGCACGCAGATGGCGTACTTCTTCCACCAGCTCTGCATCGATGAGAGAAACATAGGTGCCGATCTTGGGCCGGATCTCAATGAGCCGCCGCTGCGCCAGCTCCAGCTCTGCTTCCCGGAAGGGGGTGCGGCTCACCCCCAGCTGTTCGCACAATTCCGGCTCGTTCAGTTTTTCACCCGGCTCCAGACGGGTATTGATAATATTATCGATCAATACCCGCAGAACAAAACTTTTTGCAGATTCATGCTCTCTGCGCTCTGAAATCGTAATCATCGGAAGGCTCCTTTCCCTGACAGGGAAACACTGTTCTCAGACTGCTGGGTCAAGTATACCACACTGCACACCGGCGTAAAAGAGGACAATATATAAAAGGAAGAAAACTGTGTCAGAATTGTAAAAGATAAAATATTTTAACTATTATTCTTGACTTATCCAACGATTCGGCTATAATGGTCGTGTTCGCAAGAAACTTCAAAAAATTTAGATATTCAGAACAAATCAAAGGAGACTACTACCATGACGTTTGAAGAAATGAAGAAGATCGTTGTCGATACCCTGAACTGCGACGAGGACAAGGTGACCATGGAGGCCAGCCTGACCGAGGATCTGGAGGCCGACAGTCTGGATGCCGTGGAGCTGAACATGGCTCTGGAAGATGCCTGCGGCGTGTCCATCCCGGACGAAGAGCTGGCAAAGCTCAAGACCGTGGGCGATATCTACAACTACATCACTGCACATATCTGAGGCAAAAAGCAATGAACGATATCCGAGATCTTTTCCCCGGCCGAATGCGGGAGCGCACCTTCCAGCTGAAGGCCAAGCGGGATGCCGGTGCCGTCTGGCACGAGCAGCAGTTTGTGGAGTGCAAGCAGTGCGGCCGCCGCGCTGCACGCACCCTGTGGGCAAGAAGCCTTTACGTCTGCCCAAACTGCGGCTACCACATGCCCATTGGCGGGTACTACCGGCTCAGTCTGGTGCTGGACCACGGCAGCTTCCGGGAACTGGATGCCGACCTTGCTCCGCAGGATGTGCTGCATTTTCCGGGCTACCGTGAAAAGCTTGCCGCCGCCCAGAACAAGACCGGCCTGCGCGAAGCCGCTGTAACGGCCACCGGCCGCATCGGCGGGGTGGCCTGCGTGGCTGCCGTGCTGGACAGCCGCTTTTTCATGGGCAGCATGAGCACTGCCGTGGGCGACAAGATCACCCGCGCCATCGAGTACGCCGCCGCAAAGCACCTGCCGCTGGTTATTTTTTCGGCCAGCGGCGGCGCGCGGATGCAGGAGGGCATTTTCAGCCTGATGCAGATGGCAAAGACCAGTGCCGCCATCCAGCGCTTTTCGGCAAAGGGCGGGTTGTACATCAGTGTGCTCACCCACCCCACCACCGGCGGTGTGACGGCCAGCTTTGCAAGCCTTGGCGACATCATGCTGGCAGAGCCTGGCGCGCTGATCGGCTTTGCAGGTCCGCGGGTCATTGAGCAGACCATTGGCGAAAAGCTGCCTGCCGGATTCCAGCGCAGCGAGTTCCAGATGGAGCACGGCTTTGTGGATCAGGTGGTGCCCCGCAGCCAGCTGCGGGATACCCTGATCCAGGTCTTGCAGCTCCATGCAGGAGGAAAACACGAATGATCAAGGAAATTTTAGAGCAGCTGGCTCCGCTGGATGCCCAGATCGCCGCGCTGAAAGGCAGCGGCAACGAGATGGATGCCATCACGGCCCATGCCTCCGAGCTGGCAGAGCTGGCTGTGGAAGAGGACGAGATCCTGCGCACCTGCGGCCCGCTGACCGCCGAGGATCGGGTGTTTCTGGCCCGGCACCCGGAGCGCCCCCACATTGATGAGACCGTTTCTGCCCTGTTCACCGACTTCTTTGAGCAGCGCGGCGACCGTCAGTGCAAGGAAGACCCTGCCATTCTGGGCGGCATCGCCCGTTTTCACGGATTGCCAGTGACGGTCATCGGCCACCGCAAGGGCAGCACACTGGAAGAAAATCTGGCCTGTAACTTTGGTATGCCGGGGCCGGAGGGCTACCGCAAGGCCCTGCGCCTGATGAAGCAGGCCGAAAAGTTTGGCCGGCCCATCATCACCTTCATTGACACGCCGGGCGCTTACCCCGGCAAGGATGCCGAGGAGCGCGGTCAGGGCGAAGCCATTGCACGCAACCTGATGGAAATGAGCGGACTGACCGTGCCGGTCATTGCCGTTGTCACCGGCGAAGGCTCTTCCGGCGGTGCGCTGGCACTGGGTGTGGCAAACCACATCCTCATGCTGGAAAATGCCGTTTACTCGGTGCTCAGCCCCGAGGGCTTTGCCAGCATTCTGTGGAAGGATGCTTCCCGCAGCGGCGAAGCCTGCGAGATGATGAAGCTGACCGCGCAGGATCTGTACAGCGATGGCATCGTGGAGCAGGTGATCCCGGAACCGTTGGGCGGCGCACAGCGCAGCCACGCAGCCTTGTTTGAACAGTTGGATGTTGCTTTGCGGGTGCACCTGAAAGAGCTGTGCCGCATGAGCGGCCGCCAGCTGGCCGACCAGCGCTATAAAAAATACCGCCAGATCGGAGAAACGAGGAACGCATGAGTGGTTTACAGCTGATCGCCACCGGCGGGGCCATCCCCGGCCGAACGGTCACCAACGAAGATCTGAGCCGCATGGTGGATACCAGCGACGAGTGGATCACCAGCCGCACCGGCATCCGCACCCGGCACTGGTGCACGGAGGATGAATCTGCCGCCACGCTGGCCATTTCCGCCGCAAAGCAGGCTTTGGCCCGCAGCGGCCTTGCCCCTGCGCAGATCGGGTGCTGCATCTGTGCCACCCTGTCCGCCCCAGACGCGACCCCCAGTGTAGCCTGTCAGGTGCAGGCGGCGCTGGGCCTTCCCGAGGACCGGCCTGCGCTGGATGTCAACGCGGCCTGTTCCGGCTTCCTCTACGGCATAGCCGTGGCGCGGGGACTGCTGACAACTTTGGGTGGACAGTATGCCCTCGTCATTGGGTGCGAAGCCCTTTCCCACCTGATGGATCCCGCCGACCGCTCCACCTGTGTACTGTTTGGGGATGGAGCCGGTGCTGCCATTTTTCAGCTGTCGGACACTCCCTTTGCTCTGACGCTGGGCGCGCGCGGCAGCGATGTTCTCCATGCGGGCGGGCCGAACCGCACAGGTTCTGCGCCCATCACCATGGACGGCAAGGCCGTATTCCGCTTTGCAGTGGATGCCCTGCCCAAGTGCCTGCACACTGTGCTGGATGAAACACAGCTGACCCTCGATGATCTTGAGTGGGTGGTCTGCCATCAGGCCAACAGCCGCATCATCGACCACTGCGTGCGGGCGCTGAAGGCCGACCCGGCAAAGTTCTACAAGAACATGGACCGCCACGGCAACACCAGCGCCGCCAGCATCCCGGTAGCCCTGAACGAGCTTGCCGAGAACGGGCAGCTGCAGCCAGGCCAGCTTCTGGCCTGCATCGGCTTTGGCGGCGGCCTGACATGGGGCGGCGCAATTTTTCAATACAAAGAGTAAAAATCATGTTCGGCAAACGGGCTCGTCCTCTCAGTCACCTTCGGTGACAGCTCCCCCAAAGTGGGAGCCTTTGGCAAAACCGAAAAGTTTACCGTACTGCCAAGGGCTCTCCCTTTGAGGAAAGACTTCCCCCGCGCCGGGGGAAGATGTCGCGAAGCGACAAAAGGGGGAATCTGTCGAGCAGAGCGAGACGGAGAGGGCGAGGACGCTTACCGATAGGATAAAACTATGAAACTTTTAAATGAAATTCTAGGCACAAAATACCCCATCATTCAGGGCGGCATGGCCAACATTGCCACCGGCGAGTTTGCCGCCGCCTGCTCCAACGCGGGTGCGCTGGGCATCATCGGTGCGGGCGGCATGAATGCCGACACCCTGCGCCAGAACATCCGCCGCTGCAAAGAGCTGACCGACAAGCCTTTTGGCGTGAACATCATGCTCATGCATCCGCAGGCAGATGAGTTTGCCAAGATCGTGGTGGAAGAGGGCGTGCCCGTTGTGACCACCGGTGCAGGCAACCCGGGCAAATATATCCCCGCGTGGAAAGCGGCAGGCATCAAGGTGATCCCGGTTGTCGCCGCCGCCGTGCTGGCAAAGCATTTGGAGCCGCTGGGCATCGATGCTGTCATTGCTGAGGGCACCGAGAGCGGCGGCCATGTGGGCGAAATGGCTACCATGGCGCTGGTGCCGCAGGTGGTGGATGCCGTAAATGTACCCGTCATTGCAGCTGGCGGCATCGCCGATGGCCGCCAGCTGGCAGCAGCTCTGGCTCTGGGCGCCTGCGCCACGGTCTTGACGTTGGGATTTTTCACCAGGTCCGCGCCGTTTTCGGCCTTGGTGTTGACGATGAAATAGGAGTTCTCCGTCAGGCCGTCGAACACCGGGGCGGAGATCAGCAGGCTGGGATCCAGCACCAGGGTGCAGTTGGGATGATAGACCTGGTTCTTGGGACGGATCTTCTCATCGCCCAGGCGCACATAGGACGTGACCGGCGCGCCCTGGCGCTCGAAGCCGAAAAACGGGATGGAATTGCCGTATTTTCCACTGGCTACCGCAGCGTGGACCAGCATTTCGCCGGCCTTCACCGTGCCCAGACCGCCGATGCCGTGGAGTCTGATTTCTTTCATATCGCTACGCTCCTTCATATTCCGCATGTGCGGCGTTTTACTTTTTCATGACCACCATGGCGTCCACGGCGGTGGCCGGACGGCCGTCGCCATAGAGCATCAGGGGATTGATGTCCACCTCGGTGATCTCCGGGTGCTCCTCCACCAGGCGGGACAGGCACATCAGGGCCTCCACGATCTCCTCCCGGCGGTACTGCTGGCCCCGCAGGCCCTGGCAGGCCTTGGCCAGCGGCGTTTCATCGATCATATCCTCGGCATCCTGGCGGGTGATAGGCAGCACACGCAGGGACACCGCGTGCAGCAGCTCCACCAGCACGCCGCCCAGGCCCGCCATGATCACATGGCCGAACTGGGGATCCGTGCTGACGCCCAGCAGGACCTCGAAGCCCTTGGGCAGCATCTGCTCGGCCAGAACGCCCTGGACCCGGGCCCCGGGGGCATTTTGGGCGGCGTTGGCCATGATGGTGTCGTAGGCGGCCTGCATGCCGTCCACGTCCGTGACGTTCAGCACCACGCAGCCCACGTCGGTTTTGTGGAGAATGTCGTCGGACAGGACCTTCATGGCCACGGGGAAGCCCAGCTGACGGGAGGCGGCCTCGAAGGCGGCCCGGTCGGGCTTGTCCAGCAGCACGGAGGCCACCATCCGCACGCCGCAGGAGGACAGAAGGCTGCTGCTGTCGCGCTCGTTCAGAGCGACGGTATTCTTTTCAGACATGGCTCAGTCCTCCTTCTGCCGCCGGCGAAAGGCGGCGTAATTGCACATATTCTTCGCTGCCAGGACGGCCTTGTCCGGGGCGTCGAAGGTACACAGGCCCGCCTGCTCCATGATGCGCCGGGCCGGAGAGGTATAAGCGCCGGCCATGACGCAGTAGAACACAGGCTTTTCCTGGGCCTGGGGGGTGGTTTCGGTCATCTTCACCAGCTCACGGGCCAGCTCCTCCTGGGGCAGGAAGGTGGGCACCACCGTGATGAACACCACGGCGTCCACGTTTTCGTCCTGCAGGACGATCTGGAGGCCGTCCACATGGTTGCGCACGGAGGCGGAGGCGGTGATATCCGCGTAGCCCTCCGGGTGGCAGATGTTGGCCATGGGCTGCTGGGTGGCGGCCAGGCGGGCCTTGGTATCGTCGGACACCAGGGGCATCTTCAGCTGGGGCCACCGGGCGATGGCGTCGGTGCAGTAGATGCCGGGGCCGCCGGCCTGGGAATACAGGAACAGATTGCCGCCGCCGGGCAGGGGCAGACGGTCGAAGGCCTGGAGGGTGTCGATGAGCTCGTCGATGGTGTCCACCCGGACCACGCCGGTCTGCTTGAACATGGCGTCGTACACGGCGTCGGACCCGGCCATGGAGCCGGTGTGGGAATTGGCGGCTGCGCCGCCCAGGGCGCTGCGGCCCACCTTCAGCACCACGATGGGCTTTTTGCGGCTGACCCGCTTCAGGGTCTCGGCCAGCTCACGGCCGTTGCCGCAGCCCTCCATATAGATGCCGATGACCCGGGTGGAGTCGTCGGTCTCGAAATAGTTCAGCAGGTCCACAAAGTCCACATCGGCCATGTTGCCGATGGAGATGAACTTGTTATACAGCACCGGCTCCACCCGTCCGGCGCCCTCCATCAGGATGGTGCTGGCCAGAGCGCCGCTCTGGGAGATGAAGGTGATGCCGCTGGGCTGGCCGAAGGACGAGAAGGGCACGCCGGTGTCCACGAAGGTGGTATCCACCAGGCTGCGGTTGTCGATGACGCCGATGCAGTTGGGGCCCACCACCCGGATGCCGTATTTCTCCGCCGTGCGCATCAGGCGGGCCTGGCGGTCGATGCCCTCGGGGGTCTTGGTCTCGGCGTAGTCCGCCGCGGCGCAGACGATGAACTTTACATCGCCCTTTTCCTCCATGCGGCGGTCCAGATCGTCCATGACGCTGTAGATCATCCGGGAGGGCATGATCAGGACCACCAGGTCCACATGGCCCTCCACCTCCGCCAGGGAGGGGGAGCAGGGATAGCCCAGGATCTCCGTTTCCTTGGGATTCACCGGATACACCTTTCCGGGGTAGCCCTTTTCCCGCATGTTGCGGATCGCCACAAAGCCGGCCTTCCCCGGGTTGGAGGAAGCGCCCACCACGGCGATGCCGTCAGGCTGGAATAATTGCTTCATGCTTGTTCTCACCTCAAAATTCAGGATTCCTGCATGGGGTCAGGAGAGGCCCCACTGACCGCCGTCCAGAATGCCCACCACGGCCATGTCCACCGGGGCCTCCGCACACTTGCAGGCGTAGCGTGCGTTGCTGCCCCGGG
>OKRY01002174.1_pt1 | contig 15510 bp, 16 predicted proteins | sample 1601121 | NCBI WGS metagenome assembly OKRY01 (sample SAMEA3541546, study PRJEB24748) | human gut metagenome | biome: human gut; feature: human-associated habitat; material: faeces | place: China | collected 2012
AAAATGCATATGAAAAGGCGGGATAAGACCGGCATTATGTATAGATTCATCAACAAAAGTGTCATATGAAGGAAATGGAGGAGGAAGGTTTGTTATTATGCATGAGGGACCGGAAAGCACAGGTGAGGAATAAAATTTAGATTTATTTTTTTATAAAAATGATAACGATTTATTGAGGATACCTTTCCTGTAGAAAAACGAAATATTCTTTGTCATCAGCAGAAGTTCTTCCACCTGCCCGACGTTCTCTAAGTTTCTAACAGTTTTCATGGATTATCAGTGTTTGTATTTTGGTAAATTATTGTGCAAAATTTTTGTACAAAATAAATAAGAAAGTTTAGGAGAAAATGATGGAATCAAAAAAATTTAATTTTGTTTATGAAAAGACAACAGAGGAAGACAGAAAATTTATTGAATCTTTTCATATTAATAGGGTGTATCATGGTGGAATGGTAGATGTGGTGTATTGGGTTTATGATAAGGAAAAGGGGATGTATTTCATTCTTAATGATGCTTCATTAGGATTAGTGTTGGAGGGAGTGAATGGACCTAAAGTGGCAAACTTTATATATAAAAATATAATTAATACCATAAAATATGACTATCATTCTGACAGATTTGTACTTTCTATAGAATATAAAGAATTTAGGGTAGATAAAAGGCTAAAAGATGAGGAAGAGTATGTTGTTGAAGCAATGAGAAAAGCATTAGAAGTATTTTGGGGGAGTTTTTTTAATGATCGAAAAATGAAGGCCTTAAATTGATAAAACTTTCAGGGTTTGATAGAACCTTCTAAGGTGCATTTGGCGACAGGTGCATGAAATCGGGTGGAAACACGAAGCTATGGCTCTCGTCCCTTTACAGGGGCGGGAGCTTTTTGATTTAAAAAAATACAGAAAAGGAGCGAAAGACGATGGGAAAAATGATAGCCAGAGAAATCGACAACTTGACATGGAGAGTCGCAGGCTGCCTGCTTTTCATCGGAATTTCCGCTCCGGCATTCCATAAGTTTTACAGAAACGGCATTGAACATTAATTCTTGCCCATAATAACTGCGATGAAGGAAAGAGTAAGTCTTCTGAATATGGCAAAGCGAGTCCGGATAGTGAAAGCGGATACAGATAAGATGACTGAATTGCATTCCTGAGCGGGACGGCCGAAATGAGAGTAGGTCTCCGGGGCGGCGCCCCTTACAGCGCACGGAGTATGATAGTACTTCATGAGGCCTTGCGGGAGACCGCAGGCAAAATAGGGTGGAACCACGAATCCTCGTCCCTTCGGACGGGGATTTTTTGTATACAGGAGGGAAAAAGAAATGAAGCGATGTAGACATTGCAGGAAAGCAGGAGACAGTTAACGATGATCATTTAAAACAGGAGGCATTACTTATGAAGCAGAGCAAAAGAGATTTGATTACAGCAGCATTCCACAACCAGGAAACCGGCCGCACGGCCCTGGGATTCTGGCACCATTTCCTGAAGGACGAAACCGGAGCCGATGCATTCCTTCATCCAGAGCTTACGGATGAAGTCATTCAGGGACAGGAAGATTTCTATCAGGCGTTCTCCCCGGATATGATCAAAATCATGACGGACGGCTTCTTCAGCTATCCGGCAGAAATCCTCCAGAAACCATTGACCAGCAGAAAAGCGCTTTCAGAAATCAAGCCGCTTGGAAAATCATCTGTCTGGTTTGAAAGTCAGATCGCTTATGCAAAGCTTCTCCAAAAGAAGTACGGCAGTGAAGTTCCTCTCTTCTACAATGTGTTCGCCGTCCCAAGGACGATCGAATTCATGCAGCAGACAGCCGGAAGCCCGATCGACCTTGGCGCATGGGTGAGGGAAGAGCCGGAAACGCTCACAAAGGCAATGGACATCATTTCCACTGATTATGCAGAGCTTGCAAAGGCTCTTATCAGCGAAGCAGGAGTGGACGGGATTTACCTTTCCGTCAACAACGTGAGCCCTGATGGAATCACGGAAGAGGAATACAGGAAGTACATCGCTCCTTACGAGCTGAAAATCCTGGAAGCGGCCAATGAGGCAGGCGGAAGCAATATTCTTCACATCTGCGGCTACCATGGCTTCAGGAACCATCTGGAATGGTACAAGGATTACCCGTTCCTGGCAGTCAATGTGGCCAACCACGTCGAAGGGATTACGCTTGGAAAGGAAAAGAAACTCTTTGGCGGAAGGGCCGTCATCGGAGGATTCGGACAGACTGAAAATGATCTGATCTACAAGGGAAGCGAAGAAGAAATCAGAAGCGAAGTCAGAAGACTTCTTGATGAAAGCGGGACGAAGGGGGTTCTCCTTGGTGCTGACTGCACGATTCCAAGAGATACGGATATCCGTCATCTGGAATGGATCAGGGATGAAGCAGACAAGTACGTGAAGGAACACAAGGCATAAAGAGTAAAGGAAAAGGAGAACAACTATGAAGACGGGAAAATTATGGAAAGCACTCATTCTGGCAGGCATCGTGGGAATCGCGGGAGGGCTTGCAGGATGCGGCGGTGAAAAGGCAGACAAGGGAGCATCTGCTGCTGTATCGTCCAATGGAAAGAAAATCGTGAAGATCGCTCACACGGCGCACTATTTCCCATACGACTATGTGGATGACAAGAATCAGTCGGACGGCATGGAAGTCGCTGTCATGAAGGAAGTGGCAAAGAAGCTGCCACGGTATGAATTCCAGTATGTGCCGACATCTGATGATGATCTTCTGATCGGCGTCGAATCCGGCAAGTACGATGCAGGAACGAAGGGGATCTGGAAGACACCGGCCCGCGAAAAGAAATACATTTTCCCGGAAAACAACATTGCTGCCAGCGTCATCGGCGTAACGATCAGAAGCGAGGATGCGGATAAGATCCACTCCCTGGAAGATTTCGCCAAGGCAGGCAAGAAGCTTGTGCCGATTGCTCCGCAGAATGCGCAGTACCAGGTCATCAAGGATTTCAATACTGCTCATCCGGATTCCCCGATCAATCTGGAAGCGTCTGAAAACTTCCAGGTCGCTGATGCGTACAGCTGGGTGCTTGAAGGACGCTATGACGGATACCTTTCCATCGAGCTGGCTTACAAGAAAAATGTGACCGCACCGGATGCACCGTACAAGGATTACAAGAACAAGCTGACATATATCCGCTACAAAGCGCTTCCGACATATGTCCTTGTCAACAAGAACGACAAGGAACTGGCCAGACAGATCAATCAGGCGCTTGGCGAACTGAAGAAGGAAGGCAAGATTGCCGAGCTTGAGAAGCAGTACTTCGGTGAGGAAATCAGCCCGCTTCTGGATCAGAAATAAGAATGGAATGGAACGATTGAATAAGGAGGGATACCCATGGATACGAGGCCATTCAGCCCGGATGTCATACTGACATCCATACCTGCTTTACTGCCATACCTTGAGGTGACGCTTATGGTCGGCCTGATCAGCGTCGTGACCGGATCAGCCTTCGGGCTTCTGCTCGCATGGGCCAGGCTTTCAGGAAATAGGATCCTGTCATCTCTGGCGGAAGGATACACGTACATCATCCGCTGTACGCCGTCCATCGTCCTTCTTTTCATCGTTTTCTACGGACTGCCGGTCTTTGCAAGGGATGCGCTGGGAATCGATCTCGATAATCTGTCGCGTGCGATTTTCGTCATCATCACGTTCACGCTTCTCTTCGGAGGCTTCGTATCGGAAGTGTTCCGCTCCGCTTACCTCGCTGTCCCCAAGGGGCAGTATGAGGCGGCGGTTACCATCGGTCTTTCTCCTTGGAAAGCATTCCTGACGGTCGTGATGCCGCAGGCAGCCGTCATCGCTCTTCCGAATTTTGGAAATTCGGTCATCAATCTTCTGAAAGAAAGCGCCCTGGCTTATACGATCGGGCTCATCGATCTCCTGGGCAGGACGAATCTTATCATTTCCCAAAACTACGGCGCGTACGGCATAGAGCTTTATGCAGCGTGCATGCTGATTTACTGGATGGTGAATATCCTTCTTGAAAGGACATTTCTTTTCGCCGAAAAACGGCTGTCACACAGAGAATAGGAGGCAAGTATGGAACTGGATCTGTCATTCATGGAAGAGGCGCTGCCCTTCCTCATCAAAGCCATTCCCGTGACGATTTTCATCACAGCGGCAACGCTCATCCTCTCTCTTGTGCCGGCTTTTCTGATGGCGGAGAAGAGAGTGCGTGGAGGCGGAAAAGGAAAGGCAGAAAAGCTCATCATGCTCTACATTTCCTTTATCCGCGGAACGCCGCTCGTCCTGCAGGTGCTTCTCGTGTATGCGCTCATGCCGAGCATCCTGAATTCCATCGTCAAAGCGCTGGGGCTTCCCATCGACGTATTCCATGACATCAATCCGCTCTGGTATGCAGTGACGGTTTTCACGATCAATACGACGGCTCTTCTTTCGGAAATCTTCCGCTCGGCCATGCTGGCGGTGCCGGAAGGGCAGATGGAAGCAGGACTTACGATCGGGCTTTCAAGGTTTCAGACATGGATCCATGTCGTCGTGCCGCAGGCTCTGACATCTGCGCTTCCCAACCTCTGCAATCTCACGGTCAACCTGATCAAAGGCACGTCGCTTGCCTTCTTCATGGGAATCAAGGACATCATGGCAGCCGCAAAGATTCAGGCGGCCTTCGGCTACAATTACATCGAGGCATATCTGGAAGTATTCATCCTTTATATCGCAATCTGCACCATCGTTCAGGTTGTTTACAAGATTTTCGAAAAACGCGCCGGACTCTACCGCGCAGCAGGACAGGAGGGCTAACTATGCTGGAAATTAAAAACGTAAAGAAAAGTTTCGGGAAACAGGAAGTACTGAAGGATGTGAGCCTGCGCGTGGAAAAGGGAGATGTCATTGTGATTCTGGGGCCTTCAGGCTCCGGAAAGACGACGCTTCTCCGTTCCCTTGCCTTCCTTGAAAAGGCAGACGGAGGTGTGATGACGCTGGGAGACAAGTCGCTTGATATGCACAATGCATCATCCAAGGACATTGCCTGGGTCAGGAAGAGGACAGCTTTCGTCTTCCAAAATTACAATCTCTTTGCCAATAAGACAGCGCTTGAAAATGTCATGCTGGGCCTTACGGCAGGGCGGGGCATGAAGAAGGACGAAGCAGAGCGCATTGCAAGAAAAGCGCTCCGGGATGTAGGCCTTGAAGACAGGATGGATTACTATCCCTCCCGCTTGTCCGGAGGGCAGCAGCAGCGCGTCGGCATTGCAAGAGCCATGGCAGTCAAGCCGGACGTCATTTTCTTTGATGAACCGACATCAGCTCTGGATCCCGAACTCGTCGGCGGTGTCCTCTCTGTCATGAAGAAGCTGGCAGAGGACGGCGTGACGATGATTGTGGTCACGCATGAAATGAAGTTTGCCCGTGAAGCGGCCAGCAAGGTCATCTTCATGGACGGCGGGGGCATCGTGGAAGAGGGAGATCCTGAGACGGTATTCACCCACCCGAAGGAGGCAAGGACGAGAAAGTTCCTGCGCCGCATTCTTGATCATGAAGATATCCCCGAAGACAGGGAGGGAATCCCTGAAGTGCGCGCAGCCGTGAAGAGTATTCCATCTGTCAGCGCGATGCCGGGATTCATGTAAGCTTTCTCCTTTCCGGTGTATAATAAAGAAAAATGACGGGAAAGGGATGATTCCTGATGGATGAGGAAAAACCGATCATATTGACCGCGCAGGGAAGTTTCTCTGCCGGCGGAAAGACGCTGAAGGCGGAGGGGACGTATGACCCTTCTCATGCGCTTGATCCTGCCGGACAGACAAAGCATGTCGATCATGCCTATGTGTTTTATCAGGCGCCGAAGGATGAGAGGCCGAACGCTCTCGTGTTCCTCCATGGAGCCGGGCAGAGCGGAGCCGCATGGGAGACGACGCCTGACGGGCGCGAAGGATTCCAGACGATATTCCTCCGTAAGGGATACAAGGTATTCCTGATGGACCAGCCGGGACGCGGCAGGGCGGCGAGTGTTTTGACAAGTGCATCCGTCGAGCCAAAACCAGACGAAGCGCTCTGGTTTGATATTTTCCGCTTCGGCCATTATCCGGAAAGATTTCCCGGCGTGCAGATTCCTGAAGGGGAAGAGGCCGCCGACCAGCTCTGGCGGAGGGTGACACCGGATACGAGGACCTTTGATGCCGAGCTTGTCTCGGATACGCTATCAGCGGCAATCGACCGTGCAGGGCCTTCTGTCATCGTGACGCATTCGCAGGGAGCCGGCGCAGGCTGGCGCGCTGCCATGAAGAATGACAATGTCAGGGGCATCATTGCCCTGGAGCCCGGCGTAGGATTCCTCTTTCCTGATGACGATGTGCCCGATCCATTGATTTCCACAAGCCCCTTCGGTGCTCTTAAGGCAGAAGGCGTCGATCCGAGGGATTTCCACAAGCTGACGGAAATCCCGATCCTCATGATCTTCGGAGACAATATTCCAGACGACATGACACGCTGGGGCGGCGAAGAAAACTGGAGAGTCCGCCGCATGGAAGCGGAAAACATGGCAGAAGAAATCAACCGGCAGGGCGGGGATGCCCGTGTCATACGGCTTCCTGACGTCGGAATCTATGGAAATACGCATTTCCTTTTCGAGGATCTGAATAACCGTGAAATCGCGGATCTCATGGAAGACTGGATGATCGAAAAGGAACTGGACAGGTAAGAAAACCAAGTTTCATCTTCCTCGTTGACATACTGTCAAATTAGTGATATTGTAGGTATATCGAATAGAACAAATATAATGTTATGACGAAAAGAGTAGTCATTCCGAAGCCGTAAAAGCGAGTCCGGAGGGTGAGAGCGGACGCGGACAGGATGATGAAGTGCATTTCCGAGCATCGAAGGCTGAAATGACAGTAGGCTTTCCCGGGCGCTCCCGATACAGGGCAGAGGGTCTTAGGACTCTCAGAGGCATATCTGGCGACAGGTATGCGAATTTAGGTGGAATCACGAGTCTCTCGTCCTGAAAAGGACAGGGACTTTTTTATTTAGCAATCAACAGCCGGAAGGCAACGAGGAGGAAACTTTATGAACAAGAAAGCAAAAATCGCAGCAGCAGCACTTATTTCATTCCTTGCAGCAGGACTCATTGCCGGATGCGGCGGAGACAAGAAGGCAGCTTCTTCTGCAGCTTCTGCAGCAGCTGACGGAAAGAAACACGTGAAGGTCGTTCTTTCCAGCACGGAACGTCCGCTTTCCTGGACCGATGAAAACGGCAGGACACAGGGCTATGAATACGATATCCTGGAAGCAGTCAATAAGAACCTCAAGGGCTACCACCTCGATCTCCAGGCTGTTCCGCCGGAAACACAGGATGTCATGATGGAATCCGGAGATGCCAAGGTCGCAGCCGGCGGTTACTACCGTACACCGCGCCGTGAAAAGGATTACATCGTACCGAAGACACCGATCGGCGTATCTTCTGTCGAAGTATACATGAGCAAGGAAAATGCAGCGAAGTACCACAGCCTTGAAGATGTCATCAAGGGCGGAGGCAAGCTCGTTCCGAACACACCGAACGGCGGCATCTACAAAGTACTGACAGACTGGAACAAGGAACATAACAACATTCTGAAGGAAGTTCCGATCCAGGACGGCCTGACTCCGGCTGAACGTCTGAGCTCCCTGAAGAGCGGCCAGTATGATGCGCTCGTTTACCCGAACAACCTCGGTGTAGAAGATATTGCCAAAGCTATGAACCTGGACCTTGTCGCTCTCGACAAGCCAATCAAAGTCAATGAAACCGTTCTCATCGTCAACAAGGATGAAAAGGAACTGGCCAATGAAATCGAAGCTGCCCTGGAAAAACTCTCCAAGGATGGCACTCTGAAGCAGATTTCTGAAAAATGGTATCACAGAAACCTCTTCGATCAGCTGGATGAAGCCAACGCACAGAAGTAAGATTTGCCTCTGGGCGGTTTAAATGATACGATAGCCTTATTATATGTATAAAATAAGAGGCGGGATCGCAGCCCGGATCAACCGAGGGAAGCGGCCCGCCTCCTTTAATGAAAGGACGATCTATGGATTTGGAAAACAAGGGAGCCGAAATCAGCGCCCGGAATGAAAAGTACCTGCGCCATCTGCAGGGGCTGGTGCAGATTCCTTCTGTATCAAGCGTGAATGATGAGCATACGGACTGGAGCAGGTTTGATGAGCTGCATCAGTACCTTCAGACGACATATCCGATGATCTATCAGAAACTGGAACTGACGGTGATCGGAAAGGCAAGCCTCCTTTTCCGCTGGCCGTCTGAAAATCCGGACAGGAAGCCTGTCCTTCTGATGGCGCATCAGGACGTCGTGCCGGCAGGACGCGAAGAACAGTGGAGCCATCCGCCCTTTGCAGGCGAGGTGGAAGATGGTTTCCTCTGGGGAAGAGGATCGGAGGACTGCAAGTCGCTCCTCTCGGCCGAAATGGATGCCGTCGAGGAACTTCTGGAAGAACATTTCAAGCCTTCCTTTGATATTTACCTGTCCTTTGGCCACAATGAGGAAGTGCAGTGCACACCGGACAAGAAGGGATCCATTCTGGCGGCAGAATACCTGAAGAGAAACGGCGTCGAGCTGGCCTGCATTTTTGATGAAGGCGGAAATATCATCGACAATGAAAGCGGCGTGAGGGCGGAAGTCGCACTGGCGGAAAAAGCGCCGAATGAATTCGTCCTCTACAAGGACGGGGATGGCGGACATGCCAGCCGCCCCGGAAAGGGAACAGTGCTTTGCGATATTGCAAGGGCCGCCGCAGCTGTCGAAGAACATCCGATGCCCTACCGTTTGACGCCGCTCGTCAAAGCCTTCCTCAAGGCTGAAGCGCGTTTCAAGGACAAGAAGACAGCCAAGGTGTACCGCCACCCGGGCAAGCATTTCAAAAAACTCAAGAAACTCGCTGCCAAGGACAGGACACTGGATGCCATGCTTCATACGACATTTGCCGTAACGATGGCAGAGGGCAGCGCGCAGGCCAATGTCCTTCCGTCCCATGCAGAAGCAACGATGAGCGTCCGCATCCTTCAAGGTGATACTGTGGAATCAGTAAAGAAGTACCTGGAATCCATCATTCCCGAAGGCGTTCTTGTCAAAGTTCCTTTTGCTGAAAATCCGAAACGGGCAGGAAGCACGGACAGCGATGTCTATGAACTCCTCTGTGATACGATCCATGAAGTCTATGGAGAAAAGACAGCCATCGTGCCAAAACTCATGCTCGGCGCCTCAGACTCCAGAAACTATGCTGAAGTATCCCCGGCTGTTTTCCGCTTCTCCGGCCGCGTAAAGACACCGAAATGGGGCGAAGCCCATCAGGTGGATGAAAGGATGCCGGTAGACAAGCTCTACATGCCTGTTGATTTCTTCAAGACATTCCTTGGCAATTATAATAAGTAAAATATATATAAGGGCTTTGGTGAAATGGCTTCACATTTTGCCAGGGCTCTTTTATTGTCCGTTTATATTGTATTTATTTGGAGGAGCATACCTTCTATGGTACAATATACATGTTTTTCAGAAATGGGAGGGAATTATGGATAAACCAGTCATAGGTACTGTCAAGCTTGACGGCTGGGCCGTACTGGCTCCGATGGCGGGCGTCAGCGATCTGGCGTACCGTGTCATAGCAAGGCGCTTCGGCGCATCCATGACTACAGCGGAAATGGTCAGCGCCAAGGGGCTGTATTATAAAAACGGAAAGACAGAAGACATGCTGAAGATCGATCCGGATGAACATCCGGTAGCTCTCCAGCTTTTCGGAAGCGATCCTGAAATCATGGCGCTTGGGGCGCGCGAGATGGCAAAGGCGGGTCCTGATATCATCGATATCAATATAGGCTGCCCGATGCAGAAGGTCGTTAAGAACGGCGACGGATCGGCGCTCATGAAGAATATTCCGCTGGCTGCTTCCATCGTAAAGGCCATGGCGGGCGCCGTGGATATCCCGATCACGGTCAAGATGCGTCTTGGCTGGACAAGGGATACGGAAAACTGCGTGGAACTTGCCAGGGCTGTCGAAGAGGCAGGGGCAGCAGCCATTACTGTCCATGGACGCACAAGGGAAGATTTCTATACAGGAAAGGCGGACTGGAAAAAGATTGCCGAAGTCGTCAAGGCGGTTAAGATTCCGGTCATTGGAAACGGGGACGTCGTTGACGGCCCATCGGCTAAAGCGCTTCTGGAAGAAACAGGATGCGCCGCGGTTGCCATCGGCCGTGCTGCCTGGGGAAATCCCTGGGTGTTCAAGGAAGTGAATGCATACCTTGAAAATGGCGATATCATCGATCCGCCGTCCTGGGAGGAACGCCTTGCCATGGCAAGGGAGCATCTTCACGGCCTTGTCATTGAGAAGGGCGAAAATGCAGCCGTCCGCGAAATGCGCGCGCATGCAAGCCGCTATTTCCACGGACTTCCTGAAGCCGCTGCCCTTCGCCGCGAAATCATGAAGGCGCTCACCGAGAAGGAATTCAATGAGACGATCGACAGGTATGAAGAAGAAAAGCATCTGACCGAGCCGTCAAAAATCTGATTCTTTCCGAACTCTCTCATGGAAATGAATGCATGACGAGAGAATCATTAGGAAAAATAAAGAATTGGTAAGATATGCATTATAATCATGTTGTCTTGCCATATATGGTACCTTTTTACAGTCAATTTTTATTGACAAGGTAAAAGGGAAATATTAGAATGATTAAAGAACGCGAGTAATAGAGCGTGGTGATCGTCGAAGCTTGTGCAGGTTTGTGCGCGCAGGCTTTTTTATCTCACTACGGAGAGGAGAAAAGATGTCCATTGAAATGGTCCTGTTTTCCGAAGGCATCCGGGCGTATGAAATCGTATCCCGAATGACCTGTTCTGTTGCCGTGTGTTTCTTCAGGTCTTGTAAACCACTCCTCTTACGGGGGTCTGTGTCTTTGGCATAGTGTACCCCTAAAGAGGAGATTTTTTGTTATACGGCTAAGCCGTAAAGAGGGAGGATATTACAATGCATGTAGGAATCGTTATGGGCAGTGACTCCGACCTGCCGGCCATGAAAAAAGCATTTGAAATCCTGGACGGATTCGGCGTTACATATGACGTTGCCATTGCTTCCGCTCACCGCACGCCAAAGAAACTGGCTGAATTTGTTGCGGCAGAAGAAGAAAAAGGCGCAGGCGCATTCATTGCCGGCGCTGGCATGGCAGCAGCCCTTCCGGGTGTGGTAGCCAGCCTGACTTTAAGACCAGTCATCGGCGTACCGCTCTCCGGCGCAAAGCTCGACGGTATGGATGCGCTCTTCTCCATTGTGCAGATGCCATCCGGAATCCCGGTAGCTACCGTTGCCATTGACGGCACGAAGAATGCAGCCTTCCTCGCTATTGAAATCGGAGCTGTCTCCGATCGTGAATTGTACAGAAAGTACAAGGAATACCGCGAAGAAGCCGCTGCTGAAATTTACAGAAAAGATGAAAAACTGCAGAAGGAATTGGGCCGTTAATGAAGGCCTCCAAAGGAGAAAACGAAATGAAAGAATACAAACCATTCAAATCCGGCAAGGTACGTGAACTCTATGATCTGGGCGACAGCCTCGTTATGGCCTGCACTGACCGCGTTTCCGCTTTCGACAACATTCTGAAAGACCCGATCCCGCAGAAGGGCGTCGTTCTGAACCGCATGTCTGAATTCTGGTTCGATTTCACAAAGGACATCGTTCCGAACCACATGATTTCCATCGACACAAAGGATATGCCGGAATTCTTCCAGACTGAAGAATTTGAAGGCCGTTCCATGAAGACACAGAAGCTCGACATGATCCCGGTAGAATGCATCGTCCGCGGATACATCACAGGTTCCGGCTGGGAAGGATATCAGAAAGACGGCAAAGTCTGCGGCATCACTCTTCCGGAAGGCCTGAAGGAATGCCAGAAGCTTCCGCAGCCGATCTTCACCCCGTCCACCAAGGCTCCTGTCGGTGAACATGACCAGAACATTTCCATGGAAGAAGGCGTGGAATGGGTCGAAAAGTTCTTCCCGGGCAAGGGCAAAGAATACATGGAAAAACTGTCTGAACTGACACTCGCGCTTTACAACAAGTGCGCTGACTATGCTCTCGAAAGAGGCATCATCATCGCTGATACCAAATTCGAATTCGGCCTCGACAAGGAAGGAAACATTGTCCTAGGCGACGAAATGCTGACACCAGACAACTCCCGCTTCTGGCCGGCAAAGGGCTATGAAGCAGGCCACGGCCAGCCGTCCTTCGACAAGCAGTTCCTGAGAGACTACCTCAAGGCTCATCCTGGAGATACCGTTCCGCAGGAAATCATCGACAAGACGATTGCCATTTACAAAGAAGCATATGAACTTCTGACCGGCATCAAGTTCTAAGATCGTATTCACAGAGTGCGGGAAAGGCTTTCCTTCCGCCCGGGAGCGGGGAGGAAAGCCGCCGCATTTTATATCCCGCTCTGGCGGGTGCTCCCCAGAAAAAATGGGAGGGATTATCCCTCCTGCTGTTTACAGAAAGTCAGGAGAATTCCGGAATGTATAAAAGTATTGATATCTATGATGACAAGCCCCATGAAGAATGCGGGGTATTTGGCATTTTTGACCGTGAATTGTCTGCTGCAGCCGAGACCTATTACGGGATTTTCGCACTCCAGCACCGCGGCCAGGAAAGTGCCGGCATCACAGTGTCTGACGGAAAGGTTATGGAGACTTTCCGCGGTATGGGACTCGTTACCGAAGTTTTCCGCCATTTACCTGAAAAGGACGGGCATATCGGTATTGGACACGTACGTTATTCCACCACAGGCTCTTCGATTCCAGCCAACGTACAGCCGCTGCAGGCTGACAGCATAGACGGATCGATGGCGCTGGCACATAACGGCAACTTGGTCAACACGAAGAACCTTCGCAGAAGACTGCTTCTGGAAGGCTCCACGTTCCAGACTTCCATGGATACCGAAGTCATTATCAAGCTTCTGGCAAGAAGCAGAAGAAAAACAGAAGAAGAAAAGTTCATTGAACTGATGGATGAAATCCATGGCGCATATGCCATCGTAGCATGCACGAATGATGCACTCTACGGCTGCCGCGATCTTTTCGGCTACCGCCCGCTCGTACTGGGCAGGACGGAAAAGGGCTGGGTGCTGGCTTCTGAAACACCGGCTCTCGATGCCATTGATGCAAAATTTGTCAGGGACATCCTTCCGGGCGAAATTGTTTCCATCGATGACAACGGTGTCCGTTCCACCATGTACTGCCCGGTGGAAAATCACCGTCACGGAATCTGCTCCTTCGAATATATTTACTTCGCCCGTCCGGATTCCATCATGAACGGACAGGACATTTATCAGGCCCGCCTCAACATGGGCAAAAAGCTCTGGGAAGAAACCCATTTCGACGGAGACGTCGTCATGAGCGTGCCGGATTCCGGCAACGTGGCAGCTCTGGGATATGCCCAGGCTTCCGGCATTCCTTTCGTGGAAGGCCTTCTCAAGAACAAGTACATGGGACGCACCTTCATCCAGCCGGGACAGAAGCAGCGTGAAAGAGCCGTCCGCATGAAGCTGAACCCGATCCGCATGAATGTCGAAGGAAAGAGAATCATCCTCGTCGATGACTCCATCGTCCGCGGCACGACAAGCGGCATCATCATCAACCTTCTGAGAAACGCAGGCGCCAAGGAAATCAAACTCTGCATCAGCTCGCCGCCAGTCAGATATCCATGCTTCTTCGGCATTGATACCGCTGAAAGAAAGCAGCTGATCGCCGCTAAGTATTCAACAGAGGAAATTTGCAAGATGATCGGCGCCGATGCGCTCCATTACCTCTCGCAGGAAGGCCTCGCTGAATCGATTTCCGAACTGAAGAAGACGGATATGTGCTTTGCCTGCTTCGACGGCATTTATCCGGAACCCGTACCGAACAACGGTCTGGGCGGCATGGAAGAGGAAGAATAGGACAAGGGTGAATAGGGACATGACTGAAAAGAAAAAAGGCCTGACTTACGCGGAAGCCGGCGTTGATATCGATGCTGGCGAAAGAGAAGTGGAACTGATCAAGAAATCAGTCCAGGCAACATACACCAGAGGCGTTCTGGGAGATCTGGGAGGCTTTGGCGGCCTTTTCCGCCTGAAGGATGAACTGACAGATGATCCGGTTCTCGTATCCGGCACTGACGGCGTAGGCACAAAGCTGCGCCTTGCCATTGAAATGGGCATCCATGATACCATCGGCCAGGACTGCGTTGCCATGAGCGTCAATGACGTCCTCGTACAGGGCGCAAGACCGCTCTTCTTCCTGGACTACATTGCTACCGGAAAGCTCGAACCAGAACTGATGGCTGAAATCGTCAAAGGCGTTGCCAATGCCTGCATCGAATCCGGCTGCGCACTCCTCGGCGGCGAAACCGCTGAAATGGCAGGTTTCTATGCCAAAGGCGATTACGATGTAGCTGGCTTTGCTGTCGGCATCGTTGACAAGAAAGACCTCATCACAGGCGAAACAATCGCTCCTGGCGATGTCATTCTCGGACTTCCGTCCACCGGTGTCCATTCCAATGGATACTCCCTCGTACGCCGCATCATCGAGGACAACAACCTGTCCCTGAAGGAAACGTATGAAGGCTTCGATAAGCCTCTTGGCGAAGTCCTCCTCACACCGACCCGCCTCTATCCGAGACCGGTCCTGCCGGTACTGAAGGGCGCTGACGTCAAAGGTCTCGTCCATATCACTGGCGGCGGCTTCTACGACAACATCCCGAGAGTCCTTCCAAGGGGCACCCGCGCTGTACTGAATGCCGATCTCTGGCCGATGCTTCCTGTATTCCCGTTCCTGATGAATCTGGGAGGCGTCGATCCACATGAAATGTACCGCACATACAACTGCGGTCTTGGCATGCTCCTGATTCTCACCCGCGAGGAAGCAGAAAAGGCAAAGGAAATCCTCGCTTCCATCAATGAACCGGTTTACGAAGTCGGCGAAATTACTGAAGGCAGCCAGGACGTCATTGTGACGGGCGGCTTGTTTAATAAATAATTGCCTTAAATGATAGCCGGACTTCTGAGCGGAGTCTGGCTTTTCATTAAAAACCATCTGAAAATATGAGCTGCCCGCGCGGAAGAAAGGCAGCCGAACTTGAAAATTTGTGCCAGAATTTCCTGAAATGATTATATATCCAAGGGAATACGATTCTTACCCCGATTTCGATATAATAAAAATACCTGGTTTTAGGAAAGGGCATGGCCCAAGGCAGATAAGAAGAAAAGGAGATATATTATGGCACAATTAGATGCACAGTCCATCATCAATTTCATAGGCAGCGCTCCTAAGAAAACATTTGTCAAAGTATATGTAAAAGGAAAAAACCTTGACTCCCTGACATATCCGGAGGGAGTGGATGCCTTTGTAGAAAGCAGGACAGGAATCCTCTTTGGCGACTGGAAAGAAGTAAAGCCGTTTTTGGATGAGCATGCAAAAGATTTTGACGCAGTCAGAATTGAAAATGAAGCTAGAAATTCTGCTGTTC
>OKRY01002175.1_pt1 | contig 15510 bp, 9 predicted proteins | sample 1601121 | NCBI WGS metagenome assembly OKRY01 (sample SAMEA3541546, study PRJEB24748) | human gut metagenome | biome: human gut; feature: human-associated habitat; material: faeces | place: China | collected 2012
CACCGGGCGGATCACTTATGGCTCTGACAACCACACTGCCATCCGGTTTCCGCTGGAGCAGACGGATGTGACCGTCTCCTATCTTCCTGCCTCCATCACCCAGAATACCTATCTGGTAGTCCTGCGATTCCAGACTCCTGCCGCCGGGATCTGGAAGATCCAGGTGTACCCGTCCAGAACGATCTCCGGGATCTTTCATCTATGGCTTCCGGCCCAGGGACTGGTCTCACCGGACACTTTTTTCTTAAATTCTGATCCGTCCACCACCATCACTGATCCCGGAAATGCTGCTTTTCCTATCACCGTTTCTGCCTGCGATCACACCAATGGCAGTCTCTACATCCACTCCAGCCGTGGTTACACCCGTGATGGACGGATCAAGCCGGATCTGGCCGCCCCAGGAGTAAACGTCTACGGTCCTGGAATTTCTTCCGTTCCAGGCAATTTCCCCTACACCCGTATGACTGGTTCCAGCATTGCCGCCGCCCACGTGGCCGGGGCCGCTGCCTGTCTGTACTCCTGGGGATATGTAAAGGGCAATGAGCCTTCTATCAACAGCCGCTCCATCAAAGCATACCTGACGCTTGGCGCAGACCGGATCGCCTCTTACCGCTATCCGAACCCGGAATGGGGGTATGGAATGTTAAATCTTTATCAAAGTTTTCTGGCCATGCGGGAGTAAAAAATACCGGCTATCCACGCATCTCGATCCGTGGCCCGCCATGCTTTTCCAGATAATTTCTGGTGATCACTACCGTTCCGATGCCTGGATCCTTCGGCACCTCATACATAATATCCAGCATAAACTCTTCCATGATAGCACGGAGAGCTCTGGCTCCTGTATCACGCTTCAGGGCTTCTTCTGCGATCCATTCCAGAGCCTCATCCTCAAACACCAGCTTCACTTCATCTAACTCCAGCAGCTTCTTATACTGCTTCAAGATCGCATTTTTCGGCTTTTTCAGAATATCCACCAGCGCCTCTCTGGTCAGCTTCTGAAATGTCACCACCACTGGAAGACGGCCTAAAAACTCCGGAATCATGCCGAAGGTCCGCAGATCCTGATTGGTCACATGGCTTAAAATATTGGGGTCCTGATCATACTGGTCCTTTAACTCCGCCTGGAAACCGATGGAAGCCTTCCTTGTCAGCCGCTCCCGGACAATATCCTCAAGATCCGGGAACGCGCCGCCGCAGATAAAGAGAATATTATCGGTATTGACAGTTGCCATCGGTGTCAGAGCATTTTTCTGGTTTGATCCCACCGGCACCTCCACCTGGCTTCCCTCCAACAGCTTTAACAATTCCTGCTGAACGGACTCACCGCTGACATCCCTGGTGTTGGTGTTTTTCTTCTTGGCGATCTTATCGATCTCATCGATGAAAATGATCCCACGCTCGGCCTTTTCCACATCGTTATCCGCTGCAGCTAACAGCTTGGAAACCACACTCTCAATATCATCACCAATATAGCCCGCTTCTGTCAGTGCTGTGGCATCCGCAATGGCCAACGGCACATCCAGCAGCCTTGCCAGGGTCTTTACCAGATAAGTTTTACCACTTCCGGTCGGTCCGATCATGAGAATATTGGACTTCTCAATCCGTACCTCCTCCTCCTCTGCCATCTGCTCTTTTTCCTCTGTCTGTGCTTTGGCTGTCTGGGAAAATACCCGTTTGTAATGATTGTAAACTGCCACGGAGATCACCTTCTTGGCCTGTTCCTGACCGATCACATACTGGTCCAGTTCTCCCTTGATCTTGTGCGGAGCCGGGATATTTTTCAGATCAAAAGCCGGTTGTGCTTCTTTCTCTGATTTCTTCTTGATCTTCTGCTTCTTTGGGATCTCCATACCCGGAATGTTCAGATTGTTAAAATCATTCAGGTTCATATTCATATATGGCATATTCTGAAGCTGGGAAAAATCCATACCATTTTTCATAATGGCATCAAAGGACTTCTGCATACAGTCATGGCACAGGCACATACCACCTGGCATCGTGATCATCTTTCCTGCCTTGCTTTCCGGCCTGCGGCACACATAACAGATATGCTCATACTGGTTATCGTCATTGTCTTCTATGGTCTCCCCCTCCGTCTGAGAGGTTAACTTCTTCTCGTTATCTTCCAAAATTATCTTCTCCTGTATCTGTCATTGTTCTGGCAGCCAGCCCAGTCCATCCACAGGGCTGTAAGAACTGCGTAATGGTCCAGTATGAAGGTACCGAATCGTTACAAAACTGCCATATTGTCTCTAGTATAATCCACGATAATTACCGATCCCTTACACGCAGGATAAATTTTCATGTGCAAGGAAGCTGAATGAGGCGATGCCGGTAGCATCGTCGATTGAAGCTGACGCGGCAGATGGAAATTTAGACAAGTGAAAGGGGCGGATAATTATTGTGGATTATACTAGTATAAACAAAATCAGGCCCCGGCACAAGTCCGGAGCCTGATTTTACACTCTTTTAAGATTTATAAAAACTGATACATGATTTCAGGTACTTACTGCTGTGCCTGACCATTTCCATTCTGACTGCCATTATTCTGGCTGTTACCGTTCTGGGCATCCTGGCCAAGAGTTGCCTTGGTTCCCAGTGTGATGGTGACGGTTCTGTCCACATACTCACCATTTTCCAGACTCTTAACACCTAATTCTACCGTCTCGCCTGCTTTGTAGTATTTTAACAGATCCTGTAAAGCCGCCATGCTCTTGACACTCTGGCCATCGAATTTCACGATGATATCTCTCTTTCTCAGATCAGAGTTCGCTGCTGCACCACCGTCAATGATACCATATACGAAAACACCGGCTGGCATATCCTGCTGTTTCACCATACTGTCGTCTACAGTCAGACCCTGAATGCCTAAATAGCCTTCCTCACCCTCTGCAACAGTCTGGTTCTTGGTTCTCTGAGTCATCAGAGTGCTTAAGATCTCCTGTGCTTTTGAGATCGGGATTGCATAACCAATACCCTCTACATCCGTGGATGAATATTTCGCTGCATTGATACCAATAACCTCACCCTTCATATTCAGAAGTGCGCCGCCGCTGTTGCCAGGGTTAATGGCTGCATCCGTCTGAAGCAGATTTCTGGTGACGGTGTTATCTACTTTTACTTCACGGTTCAGTGCGCTGACATAGCCAACAGTGACAGACTGGCCATATCCGAGGGCATTACCAATCGCAACGACACCCTGACCAACCTCCAGAGCATCAGAATCACCTAATTTTGCAACAGAGATCTGGCTTAAGGTATCCTCTGGAATATCTTTTAAGGCAACTGCGATCACTGCCAGATCGGAATCTGCATCAGTACCTTTGATGGATGCGTTAACAGAAGTATCATTAATAAATACCACCGACAGATTCTCAGAATCCTCTACTACATGGTTGTTTGTAGCGATCAGAAGTTCTTCATCGTTCTGGCCAATGATAATACCGGAACCGCTGCTTGGTACTTCATAAGTCTGGCTCATGCCCCACCAGTTATTGCTCTGGTATAACATGGTATTGTTGATGGCAACCACGGAAGGCATTGCGGATTTTACAATGGCTGAAACATCCAGTGCAGCCGCATTGCCTGCTACTGCGCTGTTTCCGCTGGCAGAAGCGCCTGCAGAGGTCTGAGACTCTGTCGTAGATTCCTCAACTGCCGTCTGTGAGCTTACCAATGGATAGCTGGCCGGTCCAAAGGAATCTGCGATCTTATTGATTCCAACCATGGTTCCGCCGGAAACGGTACCAAACAGGAGAGCCGCTGCTGTGATTCCTGCTACCTTTCTGGTAAGTCCGTTCTTTCTTCTCTTCTCGTGATGCTCCTCAGATGGCTGATGATTCTGAAAACCGCCCTGGAAGCCAGACTGGCTGGTCAGTGCCTGCTGACCTGCCTGGCTGTCCTGATACTGGGTCTGCTGATTCTGGAAAGCCTGACCGGACTGATGATTCTGGTACTGTGTCTGCTGATTCTGTGCGGACTGGCTGTTCTGGTACTGTGCCTGCTGATTCTGTACAGACTGGCTGTTCTGGTACTGTGCCTGCTGCTGATTCCCGGATGGCTGCTGATTCTGCCAGTTATAACTGCCCTGAGTCTGTGTGCCTGTGGATGCCTGTCCCTGCGGCTGGTTCTGTACCGGCTCTGGATCCTTCATGGTAAAGTCTGGTGTTCCCATATTGCTGTTATTATGTTCATCAGAATTCATATTCTGCTCTTTGTTGGTGTTCTCTTCGTACATAAGTCATATCCCCTTTCCTGATACTTTTATGTTTTCATGTCCCAGGGCTTTTTCTTTCTCTTCCCTGTTTCTGTAAAGTAATATATCAATGGTTTGTGTCTAATTTGTGACGGAAGTATAATAAAACAGTGAAAACCAGAATATTTTCTGATCTTCACTGTTCTTTTTTACTCATGATATTGTGTAACTATGAAGGTACTGAATAGTTACGATATTTTTGAGGCCCGCATATCTTCTTTAATTACCACCTGGCTCTACAGCCTCTGTAGTCGTCTCGCTGATCGTGGATGACGGGCTATGATCAGCCGCTGTCGTTTCTGGATATCCAGGATGTGGAGCCACAGCTGTGGTTTCCGGAGTCGTCCCAGGTCCTCTCATATCATCCGTGCTGGTGGTGCTGTTTCCCTTGGTATTGGTCTTTCCATCACTGCCTGGATGAATTATGATACTGCCATCCGGAGCCACGATTCCACCAGAGCTGCTTCCTGTAGTCTCCGTAGTACTTCCCGGATGGGCTGGATCATCCGCTCTGCTCTCTGTGGTACTTCCCGGATGCTGGATGATCTCTCCCGGTCCGTCTGCGGAGCTTTCATCCTCCTCTGGTCCATCTACCAGATTACCATTTTCATCTGTCTCACCGATTCCAGGATGTTTCGTTCCATCAGCAGCTGTGGTCTCAATGATATTGCCATCCTCATCTGTCTCTGGCTCTGCCGTTGACTCCGCTGCCGTAGTTTCCGTGTTCTTAGAGCCGGAGGAGTTTGAAGAAGAACTGTCGTTTGGCAGATATCCTTCTGTAGACACATGTCCGATACTCTTGCCCTGGGAATACATACCCGTATCTGAAGCAATCTTGGCGCTGATCTGCTTTACGGTGTCCGTCGGTGTGTATGCCTCATCTCCAAACAGGAACGTATGCAGCTCGCTGACGTTGGATTCCAGGGTCTGTGGAATGACGCAGGCGCCCTTAGAGCCCATATTGGCCTCACCTCTTGCAGATGGGAATCCCATGGTCTCACCAATGTGATACTTGGTAATGCTGAGCGCGATGTTGGTCAGATCTGCGAAGTCCAGATTGTTGGAGACCTGTGGCAGAACCGTCATCAGAATATTGTTCAAAGCCGCGTAATCCGCTTTCTTGGCTTTATCAAAGGCCAGCTCGATGATCTTTCTCTGACGCTCGGTCCGGGCGTAATCGCTGTCCATTTTTCTTAAACGGGCATAAGCGACTGCCTGAACGCCATCTAAATGGTGAAGGCCCGGTCCGTCTAACTGATGGGAGCCAACACCTGTGGCCTGTACTGTCTCTGTAATATAGCTGTTAATGTAGCGGAATTCTGCCTTGCTGATCTCCACATCCACACCATCCAGGATGGTGATCACATCCGCCACAGCTTTCCAGCTGAAGGTAATGTAATCCGTGATGTTTAGATCCAGATTCTTATTCAAGAATTTTAATGCCTGCTCCGGGCCGCCTCTTGCATACGCCTCATTAAACTTACTGTAACGGCCATTATCGTTGGTATTTAAGTAAGTATCACGGAATAAGGATACCAGCTTGATCTCCCCCGTATCCTGGTTGATACAGCAGATCATATTCACATCCGACTGGTTTCCTGCGCCTACACTGCCATCACGGCTGTCCACACCGAACACCGCAATCATCCAGTAGCCCTTCATCTTCTCCAGATCTTCTACCTGAAGGTCATCATTCTTTACATACGTCTTATCCACATCCGGACGCGGCATCAGGGTCAGCTTCCTGGCAAAAAACGCATATCCAAAGATGGCTGTCAGCGTCAGGCACTCCGCAATGATCATGGCAATGATCCTGCGGCGGGTCTTCTGTGCCTTTGTCTTTATTTTTTTCCGTGTTTCACGGGGATCTTTGCGGTTTCCCGATGACAAAGATCTGGTAATCTCTTCCCCCTGGGAAGATGGTTTTCTTCTGCTTCGGCCGTGGCTGTGATGCAGTTCCTCATTTCTATCATTCATGCGTATAACCTCATCATGGTACTCACTGTCTAGTAAGCATTCTTATTAATAAAACCTTTAAAAAACGTCAGGAACAGGATCTTAAAATCCCATCCCAGGGTCCAGTTCTCAATGTAATACAGATCGTGCTCGATCCGCTTGGTGATGGAAGTATCTCCCCGGTAGCCGTTGACCTGGGCCCATCCGGTCATGCCCGGACGCACCTGATGCTTGATCATGTACCTTGGAATCTCTTCCTTAAACCGCTCTACAAAAAATGGCCGTTCCGGTCTTGGTCCCACCAGACTCATATCCCCCTTCAGAACATTAAAAAACTGCGGGATCTCATCAATGCTGGTTTTACGGATAAACCTTCCGATCGGCGTTACTCGCGGATCATGAGGCGTTGTCCACTTATTCTTCTCAGACGCCGGCGCCTGCACTTCCATAGAACGGAACTTGTACATCTTAAATGGCCGGTTGTGCAGTCCGATCCTCTCCTGGCAGTAGATCACCGGTCCCGGTGATGTGATCTTGATGATCAGGGCTGTCAGACCCATGACTGGTGAAAACAACACGATTCCTACCAGTGCGCCAAAGATGTCCACGCAGCGCTTCATATACCGGTTGATCGGTTCATTCAACGGAACATGACGGATATTGATCACCGGAAGCCCCTGCAGATCTTCAATATATGGCTGCGTCGGGATCACGTTGTTGTAATCCGGAATAAATTTCGTATGGACGCCGGATTTTTCACAGGCCGCCACCAGCTTCTCCAGCTTTGCGTACTCGCCGATACTTAAGGTAATAGCAATTTCATCCAATGTATTCAACGCCAGGATCGCTTCCAGATCGCCGGTTGTTCCGATCACCGGAACTCCCTTGTATTCATGCCCTGTCCTGCAATTATCGTCCAGGATCCCGCGGACACGGTATCCCCACTCCGGATTCGCCTGAATCCGGTCAATGAACCCTTCCGCTGCCCGGCTGTAACCAATCAGCAGAATATGCTTCTGATTATAGCCTTTTGACCGCATGGAATGCAAGATGTATCTGATGCAATTTCTTTCCAGTTCTTCTGCGATCACATTGACAACAAAGAAATAAAATACCATTCTGGTGGAAAATTCGCGGAAATACGGATGTTTTTTCAGTAAATACAGTACCAGAATGATGATCAGCGTACCGATGATGTTCGCCTTGAAAATATTGGCAAATTCATACCTTCTCTGCTGGACCCGCTTTGGCGCATAAAGCCTGCACAATCCGTACAGAAACAGATAAAGTGGAACGATCCACACCAGCATAATGAAATAATACTGTGCCGGAAGCACCTGCTTGTGTGGACTGTATACACGGTTTCCTAAAATCAGAAGTCCAAACGCCGCTGCATAGGAAATGATCAGCACCAAAGCATCCAGCACTACATGCAGCCGATTGAATTTCTGCTGATTATCTTTTATCATAACACGTTACCTTTCGGTCTAAATTCGTTCAGCATATTTAAACTTCATACATTATACACGTTTTTTCTTTCCCAGGTCTTAAAATTATCTTAATTTCTTAAAAACTTTTTGAATCTGACGGCATCCAAACTCATATACATAGAGGAAGGTCCCACAGATCAGTTCCCACTGGATCGCCAGATAGTTCGGCATATGCTCTGGGAAATATGCCACCTTCGCACACTTTTTCCGGGTTTTGATTCCCTCTTTTACACCGTCTAAATATTCTTTTCCAAAACCCAATTTCTGGAAAAATCCATATTTTACGATAATTCCCATGGTGATCGGAAGGGCATTCACCAGAAGCTGGAACAATGGCATGTTTTTGTAGTTTAAATACACGTTATTTCTGGCTGCCAGCCGCACCTTAAAGGCATTATATTTGGAACCGCTGGTACCACTGCCTACATGGTAGACCACCGCCGTTGGGCAGTAGCGGTTATGCCATCCAAAGATCTTCGCCCGGTAGCAGACATCAATGTCTTCCAGATAGGCGAAATGCATTTCATCAAAGTATCCGATCTGTTCAAATACCGCTCTTCGATAAATAGCCGCTCCGGCACAGGCGGAAAACACCTCCCGCTCCCGGTTATAGCCCTTGCTGGATCGCCCCACGCCCCTCTGATAAGCCCAACCCAGGACGCTGTACATATCTCCTGCATCGTCCATCAGCTCCTTGTGATACATCTGCACCATTTTACTGCTGACGGCAAAGATCTGATCAGACCGGCGGATGGCTTTTATCATCTCGCCGATGAAATCCGGCTCCACCTCGGTATCATTATTCAACAGCAGGACAAAAGGCGTTTTTGACGCTTTGATCCCCACATTTACCGCACCGGAAAATCCGGTATTTTCCTCTAAAAAAATGGTAGGATACTGATGAGATCTCAGCCAATCCACACTTCCGTCAGACGAACCGTTATCCACCACCAGAATCTCAAAATCTTTACAGGTCTGCTTTTCTAAGGCTGCCATACATGGCTCCATAAATTTCAGGCCATTGTAATTGGGAATCACCACCGTTACGGATGTTCCATGCATATTCTGTTCTGCCATGGGCTTATCCTTTCTGCGCTTCGCTGGTTGTTTCCTGTTCTGGCGCTTCCTTCATCAGTTCCCTGATGGCCGGATCTAATTCATAAGGCTGTCCAATGCCCTCTTTCTTTAAATCCCGCAGGGCAAAGTTGGACTTGCGCAGCGTCAGGTTCGGATTATAGTACGGATCTCCATTTTTTAAGATCTCCGGCCATTTTTTCGCAAACTTGGCCACTTCCCGGTTAAACCGGGCAACCTTCTCCGGCGTATCTTCCAATCCTCTTGATTTGGATTCATAGTGATATAACAGCGCGTAAGGTGCATATACTACCAGTTTTCCAAGAGAACGGACTTTCATACAGTAATCAATGTCGTTAAATGCCACTGCCAGGTCTTCACTGAATCCGCCAACTGCATCAAACACCGATTTCTTGCTCATCATGCAGGCTGCAGTGACAGCACTGTAATCCTGGGCGCACATGGCCCGGTGGAAATAACTGTTTTCTGCCTTGTGAAGACCGATAAAAGTGTGTCCTGCCACACCACCAAAGCCGATAACTACCCCGGCGTGCTGGATGGTGTCATCCTGGTAAAGGAGTCTTGCTCCAACTGCACCCACATCTTCCCGCTGGCAGAAGCCTAACATTTCTTCTACGAAATTCTCCGCGATCAGCTCTGTATCGTTATTCAAGAACAGCAGATACTGCCCCTTCGCCGCCTGGACGCCAAAGTTATTGATTGCAGAATAGTTGAATTCCCTGGTCCAGGTTACCACACGCACCTGCGGAAATTCTTGCTGGATTGCTTCATAATAAGCAAAAGTCTCCGGATCGGTACTGTTATTTTCAATCACAACAAACTCCAGATTCTTATAAGTTCCTCTGGTGATCATGGAACGGATGCACAGGTCCAGATCCTGTCTGTGATCCTTATTGGGAATAATAACAGACACCAGCGGATCATCCTTGATCTTAAAGGTAGTATGATAAATACCATAGTCCACACCTTTTTCTACCTTCTCCGCTTCAATGCCCATCCGGTGGTAATGTTCCATAATGGCCCTGGAACCAGCCTCGAACGCATACAATTTACTCTGTGGATTGCTGGCGGTAGAATCCTGATGACATCTCCAGTGGTACAGCACCTTCGGGATATGCACGATCTCATTGGCTTTTTCCGTACAACGGAAAATAAAATCATAATCCTGTGCCCCGTCAAATTCCTTTCTCAGACCGCCTACCTGCTCCACCAGCTCCCGCTTTACAATGAACTGGTGACAGATATAGTTGACGCTGGTTAAAAGATCCGGATTGAAATCTGGTTTAAAATGCGGGTCAAATAACGCACCGCCGTCCATGTCCATCTTATCCTCATCGGAATAGATCACATCACAGTAAGGATGTTCATTTAGCACCTTCGCGCACTCATAGAGGGCATCCGGGGTCATGGCATCATCATGGTCTGCCAGAACGATGAACTCCCCCTCTGCCATCTCGATGGCTGCGTTGGTGTTCACGGAGATTCCGCCATTGTAGCCTAAGATCTTATATTTCACCCGGCTGTCTTTCCCCGTATATTTTTTCACGATCCTGGAAACATCTTCTCCTTCCGGACTACCATCTACCAGACATAGCTCCCAGTTTCCATAAGTCTGTCCTAAAATAGAATCCAGCATTTCTTTCAGATACCGCTCCGGTGTCTTATAAAGAGGGATCACAATGGAGAATTTCGGTGTCCAGGCAAAAACTTCCTCCCGCTGGCGTTTTAATTCCTCATCGCTGGGTTTTGTCAGGGAATACCACTCGGCATAATCGTAATCATTGTCCAGTCCCTGGATCTTGTGGGTGGATTTGACGATCAGGGCCTTTAAACCATTTTCCTTAAAGAAATCCCAGGCCACATGGACCGTTTCCATATTCATCAGATCCTTGATCTTCTGCATCCGCTTGTGGGCAACACTGGCACGCTTGCCGATCAGCTCCTCGTTGTATTTGATCTTGATTTTTCTTCCGTCACAGCAGATCACCAGATAATAATCTTTTCCCCTCTCATAGGGAAACTGGATGTCAAATCCAAAATCCTTATCATAAGTTTTTCCATAATAAATCTGGCTGACATCATCTCTCCTGGTGGCCACATAGCGGAATTCCATAGGCTTCCCTTTCCCGTCAGTCACCTGGAATTCCGGCACAGATTCCGGTGTTTTTCCGATGACCCAGCCATTTAACTGGATGGAATTCTCCCGGATCCTTACCACATCTACGTTCTGTTTCATTCGTTCTCCTCAAAATTAATCCGTTCTTCTTCCACCACCAGAGGCCGTTTCATGACTCTGGCATTGATGGTCAGGATATATTCGCCCACCAGACCGATAAAAAAGATCTGGACAGAGCCTAAAAAGCACATGCCAATAAGCAATGGCGCCATACCTGCTGCAAAGCGGTCCCAGTACACTAATTTCAGTACCAGATACACAATCGCCACGATCATACTGACTGCGCTGCAGATGCTTCCAAAAATAGTTGCCAGGCGCAGCCCCGCCTTCGTATAAGAAGTAATGCTTAACATGGCCGCATCGTATAGACGATAGAAATTGTTGCTGGTCTTGCCCGCCCTTCTTAATGGCTGCTCATATGGGATCTCTTTTCTGCGGAAGCCTAACTCCGCTACAATTCCCCGAAGGAACGGAGTCGGATCATCCAGATTCCGCAGAACCTCAATAAACCGCTTGTCATACAGACCAAAACCAGTAAACTGTTCGATCTGTTCTACATCAGATAATTTTTTGATCAACTTATAGTAGCAGCCACGAAGCCAGTACATAACTGGATTCTCCTGACTGGATTTCTTGATGCCAATGACGATCTTGTAGCCGTTTTCCCACTCTTTTACATATTTCGGAATCATTTCCACTGGATCCTGGAAATCTGCCGCCATCAGAATGGTGCAGTCGCCTGTTGTCTGTAACATTCCATAATAGGGGGAATTGAACTGTCCAAAGTTCTTGGCATTAAAAATACCCTTGATCCCCTGATCTCCGGCGCACAGACCGCGGATCAGATCTCTGGTCTTATCCCTGGAATCGTTGTCAATAAACAAAATTTCATACCGGTAATCCGGCAGATCCTTCCGAAACATCTCCCGAAGGGCGTCTGCCAATGGTCCTACGTTCTCTTCTTCGTTGTAACAGGGTACAACTATGCTGATTGTTTTCATTTGTTCCAGCCTTTCATTTTCTGTAACTGCTCCCGCTGACCCACAATTTCCAGCCTGTGTTTTCTTACAGTCAGCGCAGCAAGTGCGCAGACCTGCTGAACAGTTCTCTTTTTTCTATATTGTTACCATGACTTTGATCAAGTCCGCTGGTTTCTCTTTCATTAAATACAATGCTTCTTCTATTTTGTCAAGTCCTGTCAGGTGATGAGTCACCAGACGCTCTGGATGTATCCGGCCATATTTTACCATGGAAAGCATCCTCTCGATCCGCACTCTGCCGCCTTCTGCCAGCTCCGTATGGATGGTTTTGCCAGCCATGCCGCGGCCACCGGAGAATTTTGGAAATGGCAGATTGCCGGTTCCGCCGAAATAATTGACATTGGAAACTGTACCAATACCGTAACGCACCATATCGATGGCCTGGGCAAAGGTCTCGTCATTACCGCCGCAGATGATCACACTGTCCGCTCCAAGTCCGTCTGTCCGCTCCATCACCTGCTGCACCAGATCTCCGTTTTTATAGCTTAATACCTCAGATGCGCCAAAATCATAAGCACATTCCACACAGACCGGACGGCTTCCCACTGCCAGAATCCGTGCCGCTCCTAAATGTGCCGCACCAGCCACTGCCATGAGACCGATGGGACCGATTCCCATGACTACCACCGTATCACCAAACTTAATATTGGCATTTTCTGCTCCGGTAAATCCGGTTGTCACCACATCCACACACATCAATGCCTGCTCCAGACTTAAGGACGCAGGGATCTTCGCCAAAGTGGTATCCGCATCTGGGATCAGAAACTTCTCTGCAAAGACACCTGGCTGACTTCTGCCCAGCTGATGACCGGAAAATGGGGCACTGGCATGCTTAAAATTACGCTCCTGGATGCCACGGTCCCGCCAGTTAGGGGTAATCGCCGGAACTGCCACGATCTCGCCCGGCCTAAACTCTTCTACCAGTTCTCCTACCTCCAGCACCTCCGCCACGCACTCATGTCCCAAAACCAGGTTCGGTGCTTTTCTGGATCCGCCACCAAATACGGTATGTACATCGGAAGAACATGGTGCCACTGCCACTGGCCGCAAAATAGCTCCGTAAGGAGTCAGCCCAGGCTCCGGTACATCCACATATCCTACCACTCCAGGTTCTTTTAACACAAAGGCTCTCATGATAATTCCTCCACTTTCTCACTGCGGAGAGTCAGAATCCGTATCTGCTCTCCCCACCATTTACGGATGTTCCCTGCGATCTCCTCTGTATAACCAGGGGCCACGATCAGGATTGCATCTACCATATGATCCGTCACATAATCCGGCGGCACAATGGGCAGACCGGAACCTGGAGCGAAACGTCCTTGTTTAAATGGGGCAGAATCAATGATGTAAGAAACGGAATCTTTTAAATGAGTGGTCGCCGTCAAGGTAAAGCCCTGATGGCTGGCACCCCAGACTGCCATGGTCTTATTCTCTTTTTTCAGGCTGTCTGACAGGTTTTCCAGCTCATGATCCAGTTTATCCCGATTCTTTTCCAGTCCAGATATATCCGCCTTCTCATTTACTATTTCGACTGCTTTTTTAACTGCTGGCTTTTGTCCCTCTTTTTTTGCTCCGGTCTTTCTCACAATCACCGCAAGCGTATCCCGGTTTACCATCTCTTCCTCTAATACCTGAAATCCATGGCTCTCCAGCAGATACCGCAGAGTCTCAAATGTGTAGTAGGCAATGTGATCCCGGATCAGTTCATAATAACCGTCGTTGTCCAGGATATACTCAAAACTCGGCACGGTGATCAGTCCCATGCCATCTTCTGTCAGATTGTTCGATATGCAGTCCAGCATTACGCCAGGCTGTGGCTGATGCTCCAGGAAATTAAAGGACAAAAATACATCATAAGGCCCTTCTGTCCCGATCACATGATCCACGCGTTCCGTAAAATCCCGGATCACGTTCAACCCGTCTTTTCTGGCAATCTCCACCAGATCTCCTTTATGCTCAATTCCATAGGCTTTCACCGGGAAACTGGTCAGAACCTTTAAGAATTCTCCCCGTCCACAACCTGCCTCCAGAAATTTCTTCCCTTCTAAATGATATTTTTCGATCAAATGGCGGTACTGCCTGGTACGCAGCTCCACCATGGTCGTAGAATATCCACCGGAACGGATCACATCCCGGTAATAATCCACCGGTTCGCAGTCAAACTGTACCAGCCCACACCCCGGGCACTGGAATAACCGCAGATCTACTGCTTCGTTCTCTGCTTCTTCTTTTGTTAATGGAATCTTCTGGGCAGAAGCCGGCATATGGGCCATTTCCAGCAATGGCTTCGTTCCCAGTTCTGCACCACAGACGATGCAGTGGCACCGTTTTCCCCTGTTTTGTTCCTGTTTCATGTTCGGTTGTTCTCCATTTTCTATTTCTTTCTGCAATGATTCCATGTGGTACTCACACCAGCCTGCCTGTCCCGCTTTTTTACTGCCTGCACAGCAACTGTATCAGCATCTGATCATCCGCCGGATTCCATCTTTAAATCCAACTTCCGGTCTCCAGCCGGTCTTTTCCTTCACTTTTTGGATATCCGGGATCAGGTTCGCCTGTCCCTCTGCATTCGGCGGCAGCTTGCCGTAATGGCAGACGCCTTTTCCTCCACAAATCTCGCGGATCTCCTCCACATACTCCCGCAAAGGCTTCGTGGCATCCGCTTCTCCCGCCAGATTATAAATCCCACTCTCCTCCGGATCGGTTCCTGCTCCCACAGCCCTTTCACAAAAAGCCAGGGCGCACAGTCCTTTCACCAGATCTTCAATATACAAAAAATTCCACAGCTGGGTGCAGGCTCCAAACTCCATTTCTTCTCCCTGCAAAAAGTGATCCACGCAGGTATTCACCAATGACCACGGGTGGTCTCCTGGCCCATAAACACTAAAGATCCGGGTGTGGACATACTCCATCCGGCACACGCCAGTCTGATTCCACTGCCGCACTTTTTCCGTGGCCTTTCCTCCAAAGGCGATCTTCGCTTTGCCATACTCTGAAACCGGATGGCACTCCCTGGTCTCGCCCATGGTGTCGGCACAGATTCCGTACTCCGCCTGGGAACCACTGAACAAAAAGCGTTTACAGCCTAATTTTCTGGCTCCCTCTAAGGCTTTCATGCCGTCCAATACATTTTTCCCCTGCACCTTTGGATTTTTCCGGTTCTCACTTCCAGATCCATCCCAGCCAAAATGAAAATACACCGGACACTCCACAGAAATCTCCCGGTCTAATTGATCTAATTCTTCTAAATTTCGGAAAATCATATGAAAATGTGAATCATTTTCCAATTTTTCCAGTACCTGACGGTTGCTGGAGCCTGGGCGCACCACTGCATAAACCTGATGCCCCCTGCTGACTAACTCTTTACAAAGAGCTGCCCCCAAAAAGCTGGTAGCTCCTGTCACAACAATATTCATGAACGTATCCTCGGAATGATCATATTGGCCCGTAAAGTACGACGCGAACTGATTCAGCGGAATCTGCAGCACAATTGTGTGA
>OKRY01002177.1_pt1 | contig 15508 bp, 13 predicted proteins | sample 1601121 | NCBI WGS metagenome assembly OKRY01 (sample SAMEA3541546, study PRJEB24748) | human gut metagenome | biome: human gut; feature: human-associated habitat; material: faeces | place: China | collected 2012
GGCTGGGTGAACACAGGAAATGGAACATGGTATTACTTAAACCCGGATGGGGATATGAAGATCGGCTGGCTGTATGATAAAAATATCTGGTATTATTTAAATAACGATGGATCTATGGCAGTAAACCGTTCTCAGGACGGCTGGTACCTTGGAGCAGACGGCGCAGGCCGAAAGGAGTAAGAAATATGAGTTTAGCACCGATAACAGGAGATGGAGTAAAGTTAGCTGCACAGGCAGCGGATCAGACACAGAAGACAACACCGGTCCAGGAATTTCAGGGGATACTGAAAAATGGGCTGAATGCCATAAAAGAAGATATGGATTCTATTTTCGAAGAAGCTTCTGCTTTATATCAGATCCCTTCTAAACTTCTCAGGGCGGTGGCAAAGGCGGAGTCAGGGTTTAATCCAAAGGCTGTATCCAAAGCAGGGGCTATGGGCGTGATGCAGCTGATGCCGGGAACAGCCCGTTCTCTTGGAGTAAGCGATCCTTACAATGCCAGACAAAATATCCTTGGAGGGGCAAAATACTTAAAACAAAATCTGGACCGGTTCGGAGGAGACGTAAGCCTTGCACTTGCAGCGTATAACGCAGGTCCGAACAGTGTGACCAAATACGGAGGCATCCCACCATATAAAGAAACCCAGAATTATGTAAAAAAGATCATGGCAGATTATGCGGGAAACAATACGATCCTGGCAGGACGTACGGTGAGTACCGGAACATATGGTAAAACATCCGGCAGTATAGCAGTGAGCAGCCTTATAGGAAGTGGCCTTACAGGAAGCAGCCTTGGTACACTTTTGGCAGCAGGAAAGGGAGAGAACCTTTCCGGGGAAGACTGGTCTAATATGGTGCAGATTCTCCGTCTTCAGATGATGATGAATATGGGTAAGGATAGGGGTACGCTGATCTGACAGACAGATACCGCATTGCTGCGTGCTTTGCACTCCCGCAATTCCGGCTTCTTGACGCTGGTATCAATAAAGTAAGGCATTTTGCCGATAATAAAAACAAATGGTTATTTGATGATATTCTCATAGAAGATACAAAGGAAGGTGAAACATCATGCAGGTGCAGAATAACATAGCATCCATAAATGCTGCCAGAAATCAAGGGATCGAAACAGGAAAGCTGAAAAAGTCCCTTGAAAAGCTGTCTTCCGGCTTTCGGATCGTCCGTGCAGGAGATGATGCAGCTGGCCTGACGATCTCGGAAGGTATGCGCAGCAGGATCAACAGCCTGAACCAGGCGATGAGAAACATTGATGACGGCATCGGACTTACCAATGTAGGAGATGGCGCTTTGACAGAGGTCCATTCCATGCTCCAGAGACTGAAGACTCTGGCTTTAAAATCTGCAAATGGAACTTACGATCAATCCAACAGGGAAACCTTGAACATGGAAAAAGACCAGATCCTTGAGGAGATTGACAGGATTGGTTCTACCACTAAATTTGGAGAAATCTCCCTGTTTTCCAGGGCAGATGCCAAGACAGATACAACGCTCTGGCAGCCGCCAAAGCTGGACGATACGATCCCGCTCCAGATCGGCGGTTCAGCTCAGGCTGAAGAAGTTCTGGATGTAGAACGCTATTATATAGGAAGCAAGGAACTACAGCTGGATCAGACAGATTTTTCCGATGTAAAAAAGGGACAAGAATCTGTGGGATACATTGAAAACGCGATAGAGGCTGTTTCTAAGGTCAGGGCATCCTTTGGAGCTGCTTATATGCATCTGGATCACACCCACAATAATTTAAGCGTTACAAGTGAAAACATGCAGGCGGCAGAAAGCCAGATCCGTGATACCAATATGGCAGAGGAGATCACAAAATACACCAGCAGTAACATCGTCCTACAGTCCTCTAATATGATGCTTACAAATGCAAATAATCTCCCTCAGACCATACTTGAACTTTTAAAATAAAAATGAAAGAAATAATGAAAAACAGGCTTATGTTTTTTTAACATAAGACGATATATATATATATAGAAAGAAAATTCTGCTGTTCCAGAATGGGCCCTTGGGACAATAGAAGACAGAGGAAAGGAGTCCACTGCCATATTTTCTTTTATAAAAGGAGGAATTCATTATGGTAATTCAGCATAATATTGCAGCGATCAATTCTTACAGAAACTTAAGTACCAACCAGAGTGCACTGAGCAAAAACTTAGAGAAGCTGTCTTCCGGTTACAAGATCAACCGTGCAGGCGATGACGCAGCAGGTCTGGCTATTTCCGAGACCATGCGTTCCCAGATCAATGGTTTAAACCAGGCTGTAAACAACGCAAACGATGCGATCGGTCTGATCCAGACAGCAGAAGGTGCTATGACAGAGACCCACTCCATGCTTCAGCGTATGAAGACTCTGACCACCCAGGCAGCAAATGGTACTTATACCAAAACTGCAAGAGATAACATCCAGGCTGAGGTCGATGCACTGAACAAGGAGATTACCCGTATCGCTTCTACTACAAAGTTCAATGGTGAGACACCTTTAAGTCCTGCGAAGAAAGGGCAGAACCTGACTTTCTTCATCGGTGCTACTGCAGATAAGACCAACGCAATGACCGTTGCACAGCTGACTATGACAGCGGCAGCATTAACTATTGATCAGATCAAAGTTAGTACTACAACGGATGCATTCAAGGCAATGGCATCTGTAGATGCTGCAATTGAGAGAGTATCTACTTACCGTGCGACCCTTGGTGCTGCCCAGAACCGTCTGGAGCATACAGTAAACAACCTGAAGGTAACTTCTGAAAATATTACATCAGCGGAAAGCCGTATCCGTGATACTGATATGGCAGATGAGATCACAGCTTATACAAAGAACAACATTCTTTTACAGGCTGCTCAGTCTATGCTTTCCCAGTCCAACGCTATGCCTCAGGGTGTATTAAGTATGCTGCAGTAATCTTGAAATTGATTCTGCATCTTTTAGGGGATCTGCTTTGCGCAGATCCTCTTTTTTTAAATATGTCCTTTAGAACTTAAAAAGAAGGTAACCGATGATGAAAAAAACCATATCACAGTGTATGATCGTGAAAAATGAAGAAAAAAATATCCGCCGCGCCCTTTCCTGGGGGAAGGATATCATGTGTGAACAGATCGTAGTAGATACAGGAAGCAGTGACCGTACTGTGGAGATTGCCAGGGAAATGGGGGCAAAGATATTTTTCTTCCCATGGATCAATGATTTTGCTGCTGCCAAAAATTTTGCCATTGACCAGGCAAAAGGAGACTGGATCGCCTTTCTTGATGCAGATGAAAGCTTTACTCCGGAGGATACAAAGAAGATACCGGAGATATTGGAATATGTTGGAGACGATGTAGATGGTCTTCTTACAGGGATTGTAGATCTGGATGAAAACAACCATATTACAAGCGGCGGCACCATGATCCGCTTTTTTGTAAACCGGCCGGACCTGCGCTATGTAGGAAAAATACACGAACACCTGGTCAGAAAAGGAAGATCCGGACTGCATCTGACAGATGCTACAAAGCAGCTGGCTTTCCTTCATACCGGATACCAGGAACAGGAGAAGAAGGATAAGTCAAAATTTGAAAGGAATCGGAACATCATCCTGGAGATCCTGAAGCAGGAGCCTGAAAACTGTGATTATCTTGGATATCTGGGAGATACCTATTCTTCAGACGGAAAAAATGAAGAAGCAAGGGATGCATACAAAAAGGCGGTGGCAGCCATGCCGGAAAAACTGGGGGTATATGATCAGCGAAGTTCTTATACCTATACAAACCTGTTAAGGGTCTCCCAGTGCCTGAATGCACCGGAAGCCGAGGTGGAAGCTATTTATAAAGAAGCAGTGGAAAAGCTTCCGAAAGAGCCTGATTTTGACTGTGTTATGGGGGAATGGTACTGGAGAAAGGGGCAATATGAAAAAGCGGTACAGATGTATGAACTGGCTATAGCAAAGCTGGAAACCTATGGGACAGTGAACAGGGGGATCATTACCACCTCTATGCTGATCCAGATGTATGAGTGTCTGGGAGAAGGCTGCAGAAGGCTGGGAGATTACCAGAAAGCGGTCCGCTATTGTGTGATCGTACTGAATACTGACCACAAAGATATGAATGCGCTGCTGACTCTGATCAACTGTTTTACAGAGAGCAATGTCAGCGCAGAAGAGGTAGTTCAGTTTTTAGGTAAGATTTATGATTATTCTGATATAAAAGACAAGGTGATCCTTCTGCGGGTGGCTATGGCAATAGGCAGAAAGGATCTGGAGCGGATGTTCAGGGGAATCCTCCTTCCTCAGGAGAGGGAAGAGTTTGATGCAGCCATGGAAACGGCCCAGAGCGGGGCACCGCTGTCATAGACTTTTTTCAACTCTTCCATGAGAAGAGGAAGCTCCCATTCGCAGGTGCTGTTATCAAAGCTGTTAGGATCTGCGATAGAAACATTACCGTCAGGAAGGAGTTTTGTGATCAGGACAAAGTGACCGTTTTGCGTCAGGCTTCCCTTACCCATAAGGGCGACCAGGATATGACCGGAAGAAAGAAGGGAAGCTGCATTCTGGGGAGAATGGTCTGTTACAGATTCCACCTGGAAGCCATAGGCTGCAAGGACAGAAGGAATCAGGCTATGATAGGAACCTCCCTGGGGGGCATAATAGCCATTGGCAGCAGACCAGTCTGCGATCGTTACCGGGGTAATGGCTTCTCCGTCATTTGTGAAGCTGGAGATGAGCATGGCTGCAGCAGTAGGACCACATCCATACTGGAGCATGGGATCTGAACCGCCGTAGAGATAACTGCTCCAGCGGGTATCTCCCTGATTATAGTAGTACATCGGTCCCATACTGGTATCCAGGATGGCAGCATCATAAGAATTGCCATCTGATCCCATCTGAGCCTCCATATGCAGGTTTTCTGCTTTTCCAAGGATCACAGGAGATGTATTTGCAGTCACAGAAGATGTATCTGGGATCCCCTGTGTCCCGGAAGTATCCTCTGAAAGCTCTGTTTGTTTTTGGATTTTTGGTTCTGGCTGGGTCTGCTTTTTAAGAAAGTCTTCCAGTTCATGAAATTTCTGGCTACTGGCAGTCTGTACAAAGGAAATACCGGATCGTGCGTCTTTTATGATCTGGGAAGAAAAGCCTGGGCAAAAATAAAAGCTCAGGCTGGCAGTGATCACCGAAACTGTACCGGTAATGGAAAGCTGGATCATCGTTTTCGCAAGTTGGAACTGTTTCAAGGTTTTATTTATCTGTTTTTTTTGATTCTTTAAAGTTCTATCTTTCATTTTTATCCATTTATTTCTTATCCGTTAACGAAGGGATACACGGGCCAGGACAGTCTGACCAATGGTATTTAAAGGACACTGCTGGCATACAGCGCCAATCTTATGTGCTTCCATAGGCATGCCGTAGACAACACAGCTGTTCTTGTCCTGTCCGATGGTATAAGCGCCGTTTTTGCGCATACGCAAAAGACCGGCAGCTCCATCTGCTCCCATTCCTGTGAGAAGAACGCCGATGGCGTGTTCCCGCACATGTAATGCAACTGAGTCAAAAAGCACATCCACGGAAGGTCTGTGTCCGTTTACCTTTTCTCCTTCCTGTACACTGACTGCATAGGAGTTTCCAAGAGGTACCACACGCATCTGCAGACCTCCGGGAGCTAAAAGCATGAGACCTTTGCGGATCCGGTCTCCATTTTTCGCCTCCCGTACTTCCATTTTGCAGATCTTGTTTAAACGGTCTGCATACATGGCTGTAAAACCGGCAGGCATATGCTGGGTGATCACAACTCCGGGAGTATCTGCAGGAAAATTCTTTACTACCTCGAGAATGGCTTCTGTACCGCCTGTAGATGCCCCGATAGCGATCACTGTTTCAGGGGAAGCACCCAGAGGAATCTTTGGTTTCTGCAGGAAAGTATTTCTGGCAGGAGGTAAAGAAGAAACCTTGCGGATACCACCTGCCTGAGGGTCTGCAGGAGCAGAAGGAAGGTGTACGTGGGAAGCAGCCGCTACCATGAGTTTGGAACGGAGCATAGAAAGAAAGATCTCTTTAGACAGTCCATTGGCTTCATCCGGTTTCCGTACAAAATCCACAGCTCCGGCTTCCAGGGCATCAAAAACCCTCAGGTTCAGGGAAGATACCAGGATCACCGGGATAGGGTGGACGGGAAGCAGCTGCTTTAAAAAATCAATGCCTGACATTCCCGGCATTTCAATATCCAGGGTAAGCATATCCGGCTGCAGCAGCGGGATCTTTTCCTGGGCGTCAAGGGCATTTACTGCATATCCTACAATCTGGAAACGGTCATCCGCAGAGAGAGAACGGATCAGCCAGGTGCGGAACAAGGGTGAATCGTCCACCACCATTAATTTTAATTTATGATCCATGATCATAATGCCTCCTTAATAAGATAAGTGTAACAACGTATGAGATAACCTACGGGATCAGATCTTTCGGTAAATAGCCGGTTCAATATAGGAAAACGGGCAGCTTTCCTTATCCAGGCTTTCAGAATGTCCGATAAATAAGTAGCCTCCCGGAGCGGTAGCATCATAAAAGCGCCTTACCAGTGCCGCCTTCGTAGGACGATCAAAATAGATCATCACGTTTCTGCAGAAGATCAGGTCAAACTTTTTGCGGAAATGGATGGGATCCATCAGGTTAAAGGAACGAAAGATCACATTTTTCCTTAAAGCATCTGAAACGGTATAGGTTTTATATCCTATGGGAACAAAATAGCGTTCCTGCCAGGAAGGAGGAAGCTCTTTTAAGCTTTCAAGGGAATATCTGGGATCCATGGCAGAATCCAGAACACGCTGGGAAATGTCCGTAGCAAGGATACGGGTATCCCAGCTTCCGGGAATAGCGGAAAAATATTCTTTCAGATACATAGAAATGTTATAAGGTTCTTCACCGGAGGAGCAGCCGGCACTCCAGATCGCAATAGAACGGTCCCGGGAGTGCTTGTTTGCAAGCTCAGGAAGAATCTGCTTCTGGAGAAAGTCAAAATGTTCTTTTTCCCGCATAAAATAGGTATAGTTGGTAGTCAGCTTGTTTAACATAACAGAAACCATCTCAGGATCTTTACCTGAGATGATCTCATCTATGTATTCTGTAAAACTATGAAACCCTTTCTGCTGCAGCATATTAGTAAGACGGCTGGTGATCAGCTGTTTTTTGTGGCTCAGATTGATGCCATAGTGCTGTTGAATATAAGTGTAAAGACGGTTAAAATCCCCGTCACTTAATGTAAGCATTGTATGACCTCCTTAGGAATCGGATGTACTCTCGGAGTCTTTCCTGCACCTGCCTTTGCGACTGACAAAAAATCTTCTCGCAAAATCAAGTACAAAAAGATTCCGGGAGTACATTAAGAGCTGACCAGGGACTTGCAGTCAAAAGACATAAGCACAGTCCCATTTTCAAGTGTGATCATACCATCTAACAGCTTCTGTCTGCGTTTGATAGGGATCGGACGTACATCCTGAAGATCAATATCGATCACCTGCTGCACAGAATCCACAACGATGCATACAGGAAGATCGTCTACATTTAAAACGATAAAGCAGGTCTTACTGTTATATTCCAAAGCAGGCTTGCCCATATAGAGCCGTATATCTACTACCGGAAGGATCTGACCACGCAGATTGATGATTCCTTTAATATAATCAGGTACCAGTGGAAGATGAGTGATCGCACAGTCATTGATGATCTCCGTTACGTTATTGATACTTAAAAACAGAGTCATATCTCCCGACTCAAAGGTAAGACAGCGTTCAACGGACTGGTTTTCAGCCGGTACGTCTGTCTGGATATTTGTTTCTGTTACTTCAGCCATTTTAAAACCTCCTGTTTACGCATTCTCTACAGCTATGGAATATAAGCTGAGGATATCCAGAATGATGCTGATATTGCCATCACCCATAATGGTACAGCCGGTGATGCCGTGGTCTTTCAGGTTAAATTCACTGAGAAAAGCAGGAAGCGGCTTTACTACCACCTGCTGCTCGCCGATCAGATCATCTACAAACAGGCAGTAAGAACGGTCATTTGCTTCCACCCATAAAAGGATGCCGTCTTCCATCTGGGTAACCTCAGTTGGAAGGTGATAGAAGGAATGGAGGCGGACGATAGGATAAAAATGGTCAACACGTTCTACCATTTCATTGCCATATTCATCTTTGATCACCTGATCCGCTTTCACCTTAAAGGACTGACGGATATTGGCGATAGGTATAGTAAAAATAGAATCACCTACCGTTACCTTCATGCCGTCAACAATAGCCAGAGTCAGCGGGATCTTCATGGAAATCGTAGTTCCTTCACCGTAGGTACTGGATACAGAAACGATACCGCCTAAGGATTCTACATTTTTCTTTACAACATCCATTCCAACACCACGACCGGAATATTCAGTTACCGCTGTATTGGTGGAAAATCCGGGAAGCATGATCAGCCCCAGGATCTCCTTCTGGCTGTATTCAGAATCAGGCTTGGTCAGCATGTTCTTTGACCGGGCTTTTTCAAGAATCTTCTGGGGATCCATGCCATATCCGTCATCTTTAACGGAGATAACAACCTCACTGCTGGTATGGGAAGCGGAAAGAACGATCTCGCCCTGGGGATCCTTACCGGCAGCAATACGTTCCTGGGCTGTTTCTTCAATCCCATGATCCATGCTGTTACGCACGATATGCATGATAGGATCCTGTATATTGTCTACGATCGTCTTATCTACCTCTGTATCTTCACCTACAATGGTCAGACGGACGTCTTTTCCCAGGCTTTGCTTCATATCACGCACAATACGGTTCATTTTCTGGAATACGCCGGAAATCGGGACCATGCGTAAAGACATGGCAATATCCTGCAGATCATTGGTGAGCTTACGCAGCTGACGTGCAGATTTCATAAAATTATCCCTGTTGTCCCTTGGCAGCAGGTTTAATTCAGGGGAAGATGTGACCATGGATTCAGTGATCACGATCTCACCAACAATATCCATCAGGCTGTCCAGCTTCATCAGGTTGACGCTGATCAGATTCTGCTTGACCGGGGCATGGGAAAGCATAGGAGCTGCTTTCCCGGCAGCTGTATCTGTGGATGCAGGTGCTGGTGCCGTGGATTTGGAAACAGATGCCTTTTTTTCCTCAGCTTTTGCGGGAGGAGCGGCTTTTGGGACATTTACAAGCTCATAAGATCGGATGTGGTTCTGGGTTTTTAAAATCCCTTCAGCCTTAGAAGCGTCTTCACTGGAGTCAAAAGCAAGGAAAAAGCCATTTTCTGCGATCTTCTGTGAAGTATCCGAATCTGTTTCCATATCACTGGGATAGAAACGAAAAGTCACTTCACATTCCCTTACTGCATTTACGATCATATAAGCCCGCAGATTCTCCATTCCCACGCCTTCTTCCAGAAAAACATGGAAAAAGCAGACAGCATCCTTATCATCAGGGAGAGAAGCAGGAGCGGCAGGACTGGAAGATCCGGGAGCAGCCTGTGAAGCTTCCGGCTGTGCAGGTGCAGCGCCGCTGATCTTCTTCAAAAAAGAATTGATCTCATTGGAGAACGCATCAATATCAGTAGAAAGAGGTACTCCCTGTTCTACTTTCTCGATTTCGCTTCTTAAATAATCCTCTGAACGGAACATCAGGTTGAAAAGTTCTTTCTTATGTTCAGGATCCAGAGTTTCGATTCCTTTATCACGGATATAAAAAAATACATCTTCAATATGATGGGCGATCGTGGAGATCGAATTAAATTCCATCATTGCAGAAGAGCCTTTGATCGTATGCATGATACGGAAGATCTCATTTACGTCATCGGTGGAAAAATCACCGTTTTTCTCATCAGCAACCAGCATTTCGTCTAACTGGTCTAAAAGATTGTTTTCTTCATAAAGGTATGTATCCAGAATACTGCTGTCCATACCACTGCTCATATTGTACACCGCCTTTTTTCATAATAATCAGAATAGTATTTCTTTTAACTTTATCGGCGGTGGTTGAAAATGGATAAGGGGATTTCCAAAAAGAAACAGTGAGTTGATAAAACAGTTATAAAAAAAAAGAAAACGCCGATAAAATTATCTGAGATAGGATATCTGATCATTTTTGGAGGAAACCGTAAAAATGGCGATCAAAAGAAAAGAAAAAAGAAGGCTTTTGCAGACAGCGGCCCTCTTAATGCGGGCAAATGAAAGAGTGTTCATGGGATTCGGCCAGAATACAGAAGAAGTGATGATTGATGCTCTTTCACAATCTCAGGAAACAGCCCTTTTGTTGGGAACAGAGCTGGAAAATGTGGGGAAAGCAGATCTGGTCCCCCTTCTGGAAGCATATTGTGAAGATCTTTATGAGATGAGTCAGAATCTTCACAGTAAAAAACAGATTGCAAGGCTGTATAAAAAAATAAAGAAAGAATTGAAACTTTTATACGAACGCATGGAGAATGATATGGAAACAGACCGTCTCTGTTTTGTCTTTCTTCCATATAAAGTGTCTATGTGGGATTCTATGGAAACCGTCTGGAAAGCATCAGATAAGGATCCGGATTGCGATGCCTACGTTGTACCGATCCCCTATTTTGATAAAGACCAGGAAGGAAATCTTGCAGTAGAACACTACGAGGGAGATCAGTATCCACCAGATGTTCCTGTCACAGATTACCGCACATTCCGCCTGGAAGATAAAAAACCGGATGCGGTGTTTATCCACAATCCCTATGACCAGAACAATAGATTGACCAGTGTCCATCCGGATTTTTATAGCAGCAGATTGAAGAAATATGCAGATCAGCTTGTATATCTGCCTTATTATACCACAGCAAGTACTGGAAACGTAGAATCCGCGGAACGCCAGGCGAGAAGCACTGGGTTTGTCATGGAGCCTGGAGCTGTTAATGCAGACTGTATTGTTACGGCAACAGAGCAGGAAAGAGAACTGTTTATCAATATTTTGTGTTCCGGACTCAAAGGAGTTCCAACAGAGCAATGGGAAGAGAAAGTGCAGAACTTTGGATCACCAAAGATTGAACGTGCCCGAAGTACGAAAAGACAGGACAGTTCTCTTCCAGAAAAATGGAGGGAATGTCTTTACAGACCTGACGGAGCCAGGAAAAAGACTGTATTTTATAGTCCGTCTGTAGAGGCACTTCTGAACCAGCCAGATATGATGCAGAAGATAGAAGAGGTGCTTCAATATTTTAGAAACAGAAAAGATCTCGCTTTATGGCTTCGTCCTCATCCACTGTATGAACAGACACTGGAGGTGATGCGGCCCCAGTTTTTACGGAAATATAGAGAACTTCTGGCTTCTTATGAAGAAGAAGGCTGGGGAATCCTGGACAGCGGATACGATCTTGATCTTGCCATTGCTTCCTGCGACTGCTATTACGGGGATTACAGCTCTGTAGCCCAGTTGTTCTGGGAAACAGGAAAACCGGTTTTATATCAGGATTCCCTGGTAAGAGAAAAAGAATATAAGATCCCATGCTGGCCGGGGGCTTTTTGTGAGGATGAAAAAGAAGTGTGGTTTGTCCATGGAAAAGTAAATCTGCTGTTCCATTATGATAAACAAAAGAAATTGCTTTCCTGTATAGGAAAGGTTCCGGGAGAACTGGCGTTTAAGAGGGATTTATTCCGCTCAATTGTATGGGTGGAAGATAAATTGTATCTTATCCCGTATTTTGCTAGAAACCTGGCCATTTACCATATAGATAAGGATCAGTTTGAGTCCGTACAGATCCGTGATGCAGAGCATTTTATAGAACAGCCGTTATTCCTGAAAGGCTTTCAGAGAGGTAATGTACTATATTGTATGCCTGCATGGTACAACAGCATCCTTTGCATAGATCTTACTTCCGGACATGTAACCTATACAATGGCGGATAAGAATAAGGTACGTGGTATTCCGGGGGTATTTGGTGGGGCTGTTTCCATAGGCAGAAACATTTTATGTCCGCAGACTTACAAAAAGAGGTGGCTGATCCTGAACACGGATACAGGAAAAGTATCCTGGTGCAGTTTTGCAGACCAGGAGAGGGAAATCACTTCAGTTACAGTCTGTGGTGATACGCTGGTATTTTTCGATGCCAAAACAGGATGTATCCTGAAAGAAACCAGAGAAGAGGGGAAAATAGAGGAGCTTTTATATATTGACAGCAACGAAATACAGCTATATGCAGTATCCGAAAATGAAGTGATCGCAGATGATCTGGGATCAGGAAACTATTTAAAGCTTTGTCTGGATGGAACAGTGGTTTGGAGAAAGGAACGGAAAGAAGAAAAGACCGTATTAGGCAGCGGATTTAGGAAAGTTACAGAAGGAGAAAAAAACTGTGATATCCGTTTTACAGAGCAGGAATATCAGGAATGGAATTCTCCGTCAGCAGCAGTTTATAAGGATATCCTTCCCACAGATCTGTATTATGTAGAGGAGGAAAATGAAGTCCTCACGCTGGACAAATGGCTTTCTCTCTGTGACCGGATCCAGATGCCAGTACCAGATGATAGACACAGCGGAGAAATGATCAAGGACTATGTAAAAAGCAGGCTTGCAAATGGATGAAAAGAGAAAAATCATGCAAAGTTATTTTGAAAGTGCATTGCCTTATCTTGAGGTTTTTTATCAGCCGATCTACGATTTAAATAAAAAAAAGTTGAATGTTGCAGAAGCACTTTTACGGTATGATGACGGACACCATCAGAATATTGAACAGGTGATCCGCAAAGCAGAGGAAATGGGCTGTGTCAGCTGTTTTGATCTGTGGGTTTTAAATAAAGTGTTAGAACAGCTGCCAGAGCTGAAAAAAAGAAACATTGAAAGAATAAATGTAAATCTGTCCCCGGTCACATGCTCCAGCGTGGAATCAGAAAAGAAAATCTTTGCCATGCTAGATCAATGTACATCAGATATATCTGCTATATGTTTTGAAATCACAGAAAGTAATCAAATACAGGATATGCAGCAGGTCATTAAGCTGGCAGAAAAACTGATGAAAAGAGGATGCCACGTAGCTATTGATGATTTTGGAAAAGAAGAGTCAAATCTCCTGCGGCTTATGCAGATGCCGTTTTCTGTGTTGAAAATAGACAAGGCAGTTGTTTGGACTATAGATACAACGAGTTTTTCAAAAGATCTTATTTCGGAGATCATATATTTTTTGCACAAATATGGGATCCAGATCACGGCTGAGGGGATAGAAAACCAGCTCCAGGCGAAAGAACTTTCGGATATGGGCTGTGATTTCCTTCAGGGTTATCTGATCTCGAAGCCAGTATCGTTTGAAGATTTTTGTGCATTTATAGATGCTCATAATAAAAAAGAGTCTGCAGGATGGAAAGAAACACTGGAAGAAACAGGAAAAAAGAACCATAGAAAAGAAAAATGAAAAACCAAATATCCCTTATGATTTTTCGCTACTTGCCGAATAATAAAAGTAGGGATTAAATTCCACAATATTCCACGAAAGAAATAACAAAGAGAGGGAAGAAACATGAAGAACCGTACGATGAAGCAAAAAATCACGATTGCTTTTGGAGTAGTAGTCATCTGTTTTTTTGTAACAGTTGGCGCGCTGTTTTATGGAATGATCAACATCAGCACACAGTATAACCAGTTCTATAAGAATAACCACGAAGCGATCGTACGTGTAGACAAGTTAAAAATCTATATGCTGGCAACAATCCAGAATCTGGTGGAGTCTATGATTAATGATGACCCCACCGCCACAAAAGCATATCTTTCAGACATTGATTCGTATAGAGCCGGCCTTGCGGAGAACGCAGACTGGTTCATGGAGTGTTATAATGGAGATATGACACTGGTAAACCAGTTTCATACACAGCTTCAGGTAACTTCTGAGGTCACAAACAAGATCTTAGAGGATCTGTCCACTGGTTCTGACCGTGCGAAAGAGCAGGCAAGGCGCACGTTTATCGATGAGTTTGACCCGGAAGTGTCCAAGCTGGAAGGAATTCTGGATCAGTTTAGCGATCAGGTGACAGACCTTGTTGATAATAATTACAGTTCTTCCATGAAGACCAGAAACATCCTGTTTATTGTAGGGATCATAATTGTTATCGTTGCACTGATCCTTACCGTTATTATGGCAACGATCCTGATACGTTCCGTAGTAGAGCCGGTAAAACACTTGCAGGAAGCTATGGAAAAAATGAGACGCGGTAATATGGATATTGATATCGAGTACAAGGCAGAAGATGAGCTTGGAAATCTTTCCGATGATTTGCGGTCTGTAGCAGCGTTCCTGAAAGCGGTAGTGGCAGATGAGACAAATATCCTTACAGAGATGAGCCGCGGAAACTTTAATGTTTATTCTTCCATGTCAAAGGATTATGTAGGAAGCTTTGTTGCGATCTATAACTCTATGGTTCTTCTGAGAGATAATTTAAGCAGTACGCTTTCGAGTGTTACCCAGTCAGCTGATCAGGTGGCAGCAGGCTCCGAGCAGGTATCCTCCGGAGCACAGGCATTATCCCAGGGTGCTACCGAGCAGGCTTCTTCCGTGGAAGAACTGGCAGCTACCATTAATGAGATTTCCAATAATGTTGAAAAAAATGCTGAAAATGCAAAGGCAGCCAGCGACATGGCTGATAATGTAAGAGAACAGGCAGGAGAAAGCAGACAGCGTATGCAGGAGATGCTTTCTGCCATGTCGGACATCAGCAACAGCTCCAGTGAGATTGGAAAGATCATCAAGACGATTGAGGATATTGCATTCCAGACCAATATTCTTGCTTTGAACGCAGCTGTAGAAGCAGCTCGTGCAGGAGCAGCAGGAAAAGGATTTGCAGTAGTAGCAGACGAGGTTCGTAATCTTGCAGGAAAATCAGCAGAAGCTTCAAAGAATACGTCTGCTCTCATTGAAGGTTCTCTTCACGCAGTTGACCGTGGTACTAAGATCGCAAATGAAACAGCCAAGGCATTGCAGCAGCTGACCGAAGGCGTTCAGGGAGTAGCACAGACCATTGAGGAGATCTCTTCTGCCAGCGAGTCACAGGCAGTTTCAGTAAAACAGGTAAATGAAGGAATCAGCCAGATTTCCAGCGTTGTACAGAGCAACTCTGCAACTGCAGAAGAAAGTGCTGCAGCCAGTGAGGAACTTTCCAGCCAGTCACAGCTTTTGAAAGAATTGGTAGGTAAATTCACATTGAAGGATGCTTCTGCAGATCCTGTATCGCAGACAGCACAGCCAGCTAAGACAGCAGGTGAAAAAGAACCGTCATCCACCATTTCTTATGAAGATAATGACAAATACTAAGGCTGTGCTTTAATAAAGAATAGATAGTGTGTATGAGCCCACAGCAGATTTTATTTTCTGTTGTGGGCTTGATTAAAATTGGAAAGGAAACTGAAAAATGGCAGCGCCAAGAAAATTATCACCGGAAGAATTCAGGACAATGCAGCTGTTAGAGCTGGATATGCTGGAGGAATTGGACCGGGTACATTCCGGAATTAAAGAGAACAACCAGGGATGAGCCGGATTATGATAAGCTTATG